>Ga0233432_10001231_pt1:15000-24819 | contig 24819 bp, 13 predicted proteins | sample SI_122_August201_6_FD_179870 | JGI IMG/M metagenome (GOLD analysis project Ga0233432, IMG submission 179870) | Seawater microbial communities from Saanich Inlet, British Columbia, Canada - SI_122_August2016_10_MG | ecosystem: Environmental > Aquatic > Marine > Inlet | place: Canada... | reverse complement strand
CTTGTATATTTTTTTGATACTGCATTACCATCAAATTGATTTGAAGTATCTTTATCAATGATTTTCCCTTTCATCCAGTAATAAGAGAAACCTGAAGGAGCATTTCTTTTTTCAAATTCATCCTTGAAATATTGATTACCTTGGTGTGTTATTTTCACCCCTTTTATCTCTTCAGAATTACAATATGGAACATTTACATTTAATAATGTATTCTTAGGAATACCATTTTTAAGTATGTTTTTTGATATTTTTATAGCCTCTATTTTAGCCCCACTCCAATCTTTGACATTATGTGAATCTAAACTAATCGCAATTGAGGGAATATTTAATATTGCTCCCTCGGCTGCTGCTGCAATGGTTCCTGAGTACATTATATTATTGCCAAGATTAGATCCTTTATTAATACCTGAGACTAATAAATCTGGGATAAAATTCAAAATTTCTTTGACTGCAATTTTAGTACAATCAGCGGGTGTACCCGATACGGACCATCCTTCAAACCCCCCTGCTCTTTTAACTTTTTTTACTCTTAATAAATTATTAATAGTAATTGAGTGACTTGCGGCGCTCTTCTCATCACTTGGTGCAACTACATAAACATCACCAACTTGGGATAAAGCCTCCCATAAAGCATAAATGCCTGATGAAAAAATACCATCATCATTAGTGATTAAAATTTTGGGTTTAGATTTCATTGCAGCAGCGTTAAAAGAGTGGATAATTTTTCTTTCATATTTTTTCTATCAATTATATGATCAACAAAGCCCTTTTCAAGTAAAAATTCTGACCTTTGAAAACCTTTTGGCATATCTTGGCCGATTGTTTGCTTAATTACCCTTGGACCAGCAAAACCTATTAATGCTCCAGGTTCAGCCAATATTAAATCACCTAACATACCAAAACTAGCGGTTACACCTCCTGTTGTTGGATCTGTTAAAATTGGAATAAATAGACCACCCTCTTTATTAAATTTTGCCAATTGTGTGCTTGTTTTAGCTAATTGCATCAACGAAATCGCTCCCTCTTGCATTCTTGCACCACCTGAAGAACAAATAAGAATAAAAGGTATTTTCTTTTTACCAGCGAGGACAATTGATCGAGATACAATCTCGCCAACAACAGAGCCCATACTACCACCAATAAATTGAAAGTTCATGATTCCCAAAACAACATTTTTTTTATTTATATCACCTTCAAAAACTTGAATAGCATCGTACTCTTTTGTTTTTTTATTTGCATCTAAAATTTGATCTTTATAAGCTTTTTTTGCTTTAAATCCTAAAAAATCAATTGATTTAATATTTTCAAAGCACCTTTTATCTGACCCTTCATCAATTAATAAACTCTTATAAATTTCAGGAGGAACCCTAAAGTGGTGATTACAATGATGACATACCGATAAGTTTTTTTCAAGTTCAGGTTTATATATGATCTCACCACATGATGGGCATTTACCCCATAGACCATCAGGGATTGATTTTTTAGTAGGATTTTTTAGTTTTTTTTCTTTTCTTTTAAACCATGCCATAACATTAATTAATTTTATTGTGATGTAAAACTAAAGCATTGCTTCCATCAGAATAATATTTATTCCTTACATATTGTTTAATAAAACCTAATTTATTGTACAAACTAATTGCAGGCAAATTACTTTCTTTTACTTCTAAAAATACGGAAGAATTAATAGGTATCTTTTTTAAAAAAAATAATAATAATAATAAACCTACACCTTTATTCTGTTCGATCTTTGAAACGGCCAAATTTAAAATTTGATATTCTAAGCCAAAAAAACGAATCATTAAATAGGCTATCAATTTTTGATTCCGCTCAACTAAAAATGTTTTTTTATTAATTCCTTTTTTTAGCTCAGAAAAAATCATATTTCTCGACCAAGAATCCTCTTTAAATAATGAGTTTTCAATTCTCAAGATTTCGTCAGTATCTTTTTCAGATCCTAATCTTATTTTGAGTTCTCTATCCAATAGGATTAGTATTAAAATTAGCAATATAATCAGGAACCAACTGATAAGGTCTATCTTCAAGCCAATTTTTAAAGTTTATATTTGCCAAATAACTAATGTTTTCTGATGTTAAATCAGCTTTTTTAATTCTCGTATCTGGCTCTAGAAGAGCTTCACAATTGGATTGGAAAGCTATTTCTTTTTCATCTTGTAATGTCTTGATATTGAATACCGCTGGAGGAAGTAAAGGGCTCGGAATCTCTTTGGACCATCTAAACTCTTGATAAAATACTTTCGTACCATGTGATAGAATCATACCACTAGAGGGTTGTGACAATTTTAAACTATAAGCTAATGATAGAAAAGTGGGAACAGGTATAATAGGTAGTCCATGAGAATATGCTAGCCCTTTCGCAAAACCGAGACCTATTCTTAAACCTGTAAAAGATCCAGGTCCGATGCTTATAGCTATTGCATCAATTTTTTCTAATGAAAACTTACTTTCATTCATAATTTTTTCGTACAGAGATGGTAAAACTTCAATATGTTTTCTAAAATTAAAATCTTCTTCTAGGGCAATAAGTTCAAGTCCTGAAGTTATTGCTATACCACATACATTCGAAGACGTTTCTATCGAAAGTATAGTTTTAGAATCCATTATTCAGTCCTTGAACATTGATTTTTCTAATGTTTTTATCTTCCTTAATTCTAGATAATTTAATTTTTATTGTATCTATAGGGAGAACATCTTTTATAATATCTGCCCACTCGATTAAAGTATAACTATTTTTTGAGGAAAGATACTCTTCTCCACCAATATTTAAAAATTCACTTGAATTTTTTAATCGATAAACATCAATATGGTATAACTTATATGGATTGCATTCATATTCCGAAACCAATTTAAAAGTTGGAGATCCAACTCGTTCTTCAATTTTGAGTGCTTTAGCAAACCCTTGAGTAAACGTTGTTTTCCCTGTTCCTAAATCTCCTAATAATGCAATAACAGAACCCGGTTTTATTTTAGTTAATATTTTATCAGCTATTATATATGTTTCAAGAACTGACTTACTTTTAAATATCATTTTTTTTCCGCTTCATTATTCCGATAGGAACCATCATTTCTTCCATACTAATACCTCCATGCTGAAATGAATTTTTAAATTTATTTTGATATTTGTGTACATCATTAGGATATACAAAATAATTTTCATCTTTAGCAATTACATAACTAGGTTGGTGACCGAATGCTGGTAGTTTATATTCTGCCGGATCTTTTATAACAAGTGCATTTTTGGTACTTGAATTCAGATTCCTTCCATGCTTATACCTTACGCCTGAAGATGCGCCTTTATCTGCAGCAACCATTATATCATTTTTGACCCTAATACTTCCATGGTCACTCGTTAGAACCACAGTCCAATCATTTTCGCTAAGTACTTTTAACACATCAAGAAGCCATGAATTATCAAACCAAGACTTCACAGCAGAGCGATAACCCGCCTCATCAGGAACCATCTCTTTCAGAACGCCAGACTGAGAGCTATTATGTGCTAATATATCTACAAAGTTCACTACTAATGCAAGCATATCTTTTTGAAGAAAATCTTTTATTCTATTTTTGAATTTTTCACCTTCCTGAACTGCCCATATCTTATGGTAATGTATTTTTTTATTTTCGAGGTCATACTTTATTAACTGATCCTCCAAAAACAATTTTTCATGTTTATTTAAACTTGAAGAATCACTTTGCATGTCAATAGCTTGTTCTTTGTATTTTTTCACCATTTCATCTGGGAAGATTCCTGAAAAAATAGAGTTTCTTGAATAGGGAGTAGCTGTTGGTAATAATGAGAATTTAAAGTCCACATCAATAGTGAAAATATTTTCTAAAGCAGGTAGAAGACTTTTAAAATGGTCATATCTCATGCAATCGACAACAAGGAGACATACCTTTTCATTTTTTTCTAACCTTGGTTTAACAAAATCTCTAAAAACATCTGTTGACAACCTTGGACGACTTTCATTTTTTAACCATTCCACATATGATCTTTCAATGTAAGAACTAAACTCTTTATTGCAGGTTTGAATTTGTTCATCTAAAATTGTTTCTAATCCTATATCTTTATATAAATCAAATTTTAATTGCCATTCCACAAGTTTATCATAGAGAAGCCACCAATTTTGAGAACTAAGGTTTTCTCTAAGTTGATCATTTAGCTCCTGGAATTCTTTTAAATATTCTCTTGTTGCTCTTTCTTCACTTAATGATTTTTTTTCTAAAGCTTGCTTACAAGCCATGAAAATTTGATTTGGATTTACAGGTTTAAATAAGAGTTGCTCTACTTGGCCTGTTATTGCCTCATCCATCAACCATTCATCTTCAGTTTTAGTTATCATGATAATTAATTGAGTTTTACGCTGCTTTTTTAGTTGAGATAATACTTCTAAGCCATCCATTCCAGGCATAGACTGATCAAGAAGTACTAGATCGAAGTAATTATTCTTGACTATTTCGATTGCATCTTGGCCATTATTAACTTTAGAAAGATTATACCCCTTCTCCTCGAGAAAAAGTATATGTGGCTTTAGATGTTCAATCTCATCATCTACCCATAAAATATGTCCACGTGTTTTTTTCATTTTTTTCTATAATTCATATTAATCATAATAAAATTATTTAGAAGTCATAGTCCAAACACCATCCCAATCTTTTCCAGGAGGACTCTCTTTAAATTTTAAACATCTATCAATATAGATATTCGATGGTGTCGTATTTCTTGATGTGAAATGGTCTTCTATTTTTTCAGCCTCTTCAAATCGACTTAATGCATTTGACCAATCTTGCTGGTAATACAAATCTAAACCTTCTTCGAATACTTTTACTAAAGCTACATTTTCATGGCTAATATTATCCTTGTGAGATACTAGTTCATAAACTTTGACAGGAATATTTTTACCCTTTACACGAACAAAATCCAAAAACCTAAAGATGAAATCATCTTTTGTTGCTTCATAAATATTTTCACCAACAAAATTATAAACTCCATAATGTTTAGCTGAAGACTCTAAGCGGGCTGCTAGGTTTACTGTGTCACCCATCATAGTATAGTTCATTCTCATTTCTGATCCCATATTTCCAGTAACCATTTTCCCACAATTTAATCCGATTCGATGCTGCATTGAATAAACAATGTCTGGCCAGTCATTCTCTTTTTTCCATTTAATTCTCAAATCATTCAGTGCATCTTGCATAGCTAAAGCAGTAAAGCATGATTTTTTCTCATGATTTTCTACAGCTACAGGAGCACCATAAAAAGCAACAATTGCATCACCAATATATTTATCCAAAGTACCTTCATGATCGAGAATAACTTTAGACATGACAGTTAAGTACTCATTCATAATTGCAACCATTTTCTCAGGTTCAAGTACTTCTGAAAAAGTTGAAAAATTTTGAATATCTGAAAAAAAGGCTGTATGATGACCTTCAATTCCTCCAAGTGTTGGAGCTTGCTTTTCCTCATACATTTTATCTAACACCTCAGGAGAGATATAAGTTCCAAATGTATCTCTGAGAAATTTTTTATCTTGCTGCTCATGAAGGAATTGAAAAATTATATTACTCGAGTATGTTAGAATCAACCCAGAAATTGGGGCAACAATTGGCATTACAAAACTTTTCCCAGGTGGAGGGAGATTGACCTGTAAACTTTCATAAAAATGGCTATGAATGAAATCTGGAAGAAGGTTTGATAGTGTAGATTTCCAAAACCAAAAATAATCATTGGCAAATAAACCCATTGCGAAAGCATAATAAATCAAGCCTTGTGAGATAATTATCACGCCAGCTAATAGAGGATGTGTATTGGTTCTTGTTAAAACAAAATAAGCAAAAAAGCACATAATAGAAATCAATAAAATATTTTCTAGGGGATAGCTTGATCCATCAGCTAAAAACCTTGTTGTTTTTCCTCCAAAAACAGTAAGAAAATTATTATGCAAAATTGTTTGGATTGCATTTGCATGTGTTTCCATTCCAGGAGTTAATTGACTTAAATCCATATAATTATAAAATGGAGTTGATTTAACATCATGCAAGACCTCTACTGATACACCAAGAATCACAATTTTATCAAAAAAAGGTGATTCTTTAATATCAAAATCTTGGCCTATACCCATCATTTCCATCATCTCTTTCTTTTCGCTTTCAGTTTCTAATGCTGAAATCCAATCAGGAATTTCCCCTGGTATGAATTGGCTCATCCAATCAATGTCTTCAGGAAGATCATAATCCTGGGTGTCAAGAATCTGTGACAGGGAGAATCTAGGGAATGTACCCCAAGGCTTCAGATCATCTCGACCAGGTATCTTATACCCAGAAGGAGGGCCATAATAATTAACCAAAAAAGTATTTGTTTTCCCATACGATTTAATTTTTAAATCATCAAATTTCCACTCTAATTTTTCTGGATCGAAAGAAGGTTCAACATCATCCGATATATCTAAAAATTCTTTTACACATTTTAGACCAAGCGTTAGATATGCAATGTCTGGTTGGTGATCCATATAACCTGCTATACTATATTTTCGAGAAAAACCGTCAGTATCTAACATGTCATTTATAAGACCAGTTTCCGGATTCACATCCATTATTTCTTTCACTGGGTACGCAATATATGTTGGTGGTATACGGGTTGGTTCACTAACCATTTTTACGTCCATAACAACCTTTGTACCTTGCTCTTGAGCTTTCTTTATCGATTCTGCTAGAATTACATCTCCATGACCTGGTAAATACTGCTGAAACTCAGAAGGTAAATTTCCACTAACACTCCTTAAATACTCAGATCTAGCGTCTGGAGAATCAAATTGAATATCAAAAGCTATCACCTTTGCACCAGCTTTGGATAAATTATCAACTGCCCTAGCCCAAATATCACCTCTAGGATATGGCCAAGGTACTTTTTTATCTTTAAGAATTCTCCATGACTCATCATCTACTTCAACCAAGATAACATCTGTATCTTTTTTAATAATAGTTGAGTCACTAGCTCTCCAACCTGTGAGAGGACCCCTGACAGAGTGAAACCTATAATCATATGTTTTTAATTCAAGAAAATCAAAAATACCAATCCAATGAAGAAAACAAGTGATAAAGATCGAACCAATAGTTAGGCTAAGGTCAATTACATGTTTTTGCAAAAAAATTTTAAATCTAATAATCAAAATCTGTAACCTAATGTAATATTAATGCCCGAATTACTTATAGACCAATTTTCTCTTAATTCGTCGATCTTTCCGTCTAAGTCATTATCTTTTCCATCATTCTTGTTTCCCGTATTATCAATCAACCTGAATGAGCTATTTAGAGTGAGTGTTAATTTATCGATAATGTCCCAGTCACCACCCAACTTAGTTCCGAATAGTTTTGTAGCCAAGGGTCCTTTCTCACCATTACTTGTGAAGTCAATCCCAATTCTTGATCTAAGTTTATTTTTTAAAAAAGAATATTGAGAGGAGGTACTAAAACTTGTCCATGCATTTTTTTGAACAGATACAATATTATTAACATCTAAATAAGGGGTATTAATCATAGTTTTATTAAAAGTTGAAGATGTTTTCAATGGTATGTTGAAACGAGTTGAAAATGTTGCAGAAATTGACTGCGTTTCTGATTTTGAAAAAAAATAACTAGCTTCTCGTTGAGAGGCAAGATTGTCAAGATATGTTATAGAGCTAACATTAATTGAGGTTGTCGTAGTTAATTTTTCAAACTTTCCGGGTATGTTAATGGACCCCATTACATTCAGGGCCTGAGAGTTTTCACGGCTATCGCCTAAGTAATTTCCGTATTGATCTCTATCTAAAGAGTCAATACCATTTGTTCTTCCAATAGATTGCATGTTAACTATTATTGATGGTGCTCCTGGCCCTGGAACTAAAGTGGTGTTTAATGAAAATGTTCTTGAAGCCACTGGATTTGCAATGAGGTCAGATAATTTATTATCTCTGTACCTATAACCTACAACAAACATTAACCGTCGACCCAATGTTGATAAACGATCATTAATAGTAAATTCTCGAATATTATTAGTTAAATAAGGATTACCAAATGTCCTGTATTCAGGACCAAGCTGCTTATATTCAATTAAAACGTTATTAAAAGAATAACTCGCTTTTGCTCTCACATAGTATGCTGAAGAAGGCATATTTAATATCGCTCTGATTTGACTTTCTTCTGCTGCAATAGGATCAATTGGTAATATCGGAGCCATATATAATGGATGTATGGTAAAAATATCTGAGTAGCTTTCAATAAAGTCTCCAATCTCACCTATTGGAATATCAAGAAGTTTTCCATCGACGATAGTGTCCATCATTAAATCCAATGAGTCTTTACTTGCTGTCCCGGCCCAAGTATTTGAATTTGTTAAACTCATATTCCAACCCAATTGGAATAGTAGTTTTCTATTATCCAGAGAACCTTCCAAGTCAAAACCAAAAGCTAAGTTTTCTTTTGGGGTACCATTATTCCAGTTTTTTGTTTTAACTCTAATTGTATCTTGATTTACTAAAGAATCAATAAATTGAGGTATTGTATAATAGTTTATAATACTATCTCCAGTTATTGATTCGCTTGCTGAAAATAAATTTTCAAATGACACATTTGTTTTTACTTTTTCAAAATCATCTTTAGCTTTTAAAAAATGAAATCCTCCTTTTACTCGGTTATTAAAAGAGAATGCTAAACGAGCTGCGTTAATTTTTCTTGGAAAGGTGTAACCCCTTCTGCTAAAAACGTATATTCGGTTTCCTAGATTATCATATTGAATTAAATCTTCTAAAAGCTGATATGCTTTATTAACTCCTTTTTTATACTGAACTCCTTCAACTAAGTTTCCAGAAACAGTTTTTAACTCAACATTTCCCTTGAGCTTGAAATCTAAGAAATTACGTCCAAAAAGATCAATACCATTAAATCCAAATCCGTAATTCAAATCGGCTTTTGTATATCTCCCATTAATCCTTTTCCCATCTAATATTAGCGGTGAAATAGAAGGATAGACATCTCCTCTTTCGATACGTAAATAATCTGTTATTTGTAGGCTTAAGCTTCTACGATCAAGAGGTTGTGCATATTTTGAGTTCCGACTTGATGTTTTTAAACTGTATTTCCCTTTGATCCAACCAGCTTCAGCTTCTAATCGAAGATTTAATTGATCTTCATTAACTGTGATTTTAGATGCTGTATTTGAAGATTTTTTTCGCACCAAAGATCCTTTATATGAAAAACTTTCAGAAAGGCTAGAAAGCCCTTTACTGGTACTGAAAGACCATTCAAGGGGGGAGAGAGGAATGCCATAGGTTGTTTTAAATAATATTTTAATTTTGTGTAAACCGATGCCTAAGTCCGTATTAGGAACTAAAGATAAAACATCTCCAAAAATCACCGTTTCTTGTGTGAAATCAACATCATCAATATATATTTGAAATGAGTTTTGATCAACCTCTGGAGAATTGAATAAAGACACTGAAATAACTAATTCATTACTTTTTTGAAAAGATCCATTCTCGGGCGCGAGAATTAGTATATCAGAATCAGATTTTATAGAATTGTTAGTTTTTTTAGTTTTATTGGATACAGCACCTACGTTTATATTGATTATCAGAGGGTTATCAAAAGGATTATCTATTAAGGGGAGGGCTATTCTTCCCCCATCAAATTGTGTTAAAACAGATAGATATTCAATTCCAATTGGTGTGACTCTGTCGCCAGGGATAAGACCAACCCATTTTCCATCTACAAACCTCATTTCAACTTCCTGATAACTCATTTCGCCTTTGTTCCTAAAGT
>Ga0233432_10001231_pt1:0-10000 | contig 24819 bp, 13 predicted proteins | sample SI_122_August201_6_FD_179870 | JGI IMG/M metagenome (GOLD analysis project Ga0233432, IMG submission 179870) | Seawater microbial communities from Saanich Inlet, British Columbia, Canada - SI_122_August2016_10_MG | ecosystem: Environmental > Aquatic > Marine > Inlet | place: Canada... | reverse complement strand
AACTAATTACAGTTAGTTCCAAATTTGCCCCACAACACCACTAACGCAACGCCTGTAAGCTTGACACGTTAATGGTTTAGGCTCTTCCCTGTTCGCTCGCCACTACTAGGGGAATCATTTTTATTTTCTTTTCCAGGAGTTACTTAGATGTGTCAGTTCACTCCGTTGACTCTATCTATTCTATGTATTCAAATAGAAGTACTTGAAGATTAATTCAAGTGGGTTTCCCCATTCGGACATCCCCGGATCAAAGGTTATTTGCACCTTCCCGAGGCTTATCGCAGCTTATCACGTCCTTCATCGTCTCCATGTGCCTAGGCATCCCCCGTACACCCTTAGTAGCTTTACCAAAGTGTTGTTCTTGAAGATGACTTGGCTACATTAAATCACCGGACAGGTGATTTAATCTTTCCAATTTCCAAATTGTCAAAAAACATTAAAACTATACTACAAAAACTATACTATCAAAAATTACACTACTAAAAACATGGTGGAGCCGACAGGGATCGAACCTGCGACCTCCTCAGTGCAAGTGAGGCGCTCTCCCAACTGAGCTACGGCCCCAAAAAGTAGTTTAAGTGGGCCTGCGTGGACTCGAACCACGGACCTCATCCTTATCAGGGATGCGCTCTAACCACCTGAGCTACAAGCCCAAAAAATTAGGGTATACGACGAACTATAAATCAATTCTGGCTCGACCTCTCTCGAATCGCTTCGAGATACTCCTTGAAAAGGAGGTGATCCAGCCGCACCTTCCGGTACGGCTACCTTGTTACGACTTCGCCCCAGTTACCAGTCTTACCTTAACGAGCTCCCTCCCGAAGGTTGGGCCACCCGATTCGGGTACTACTGACTTCCATGGCGTGACGGGCGGTGTGTACAAGACCCGGGAACGTATTCACCGTGGCGTTCTGATCCACGATTACTAGCGATTCCTGCTTCATGGAGTCGAGTTGCAGACTCCAATCCGAACTGGGGTTGGTTTTTGGGGATTGGCTTCACCTTGCGGCTTCGCGACCCATTGTACCAACCATTGTAACACGTGTGTAGCCCTGAGCATAAGGGACATACTGACTTGACATCATCCCCACCTTCCTCCTAGTTATCCCAGGCAGTCTCCTTAGAGTCCCCACCATAATGTGCTGGCAACTAAGGATAGGGGTTGCGCTCGTTGCGGGACTTAACCCAACATCTCACGACACGAGCTGACGACAGCCATGCATCACCTGTAGACATGTCGTTGACCGAAGTCTTCGAGGGTTTTGCTTTCACAAAACTTTCATGAATATGTCAAGCCCAGGTAAGGTTCTTCGCGTTGCATCGAATTAAACCACATGTTCCACCGCTTGTGCGGGTCCCCGTCAATTCCTTTGAGTTTCAACCTTGCGGTCGTAGTTCCCAGGCGGAGTACTTAATGCGTTAGCTCCGGTACCGAGGGGGTCGATTCCCCCGACACCAAGTACTCATCGTTTACGGCGTGGACTACCAGGGTATCTAATCCTGTTCGCTCCCCACGCTTTCGTCCCTCAGCGTCAGTAATAGGCCAGAAAGCTGCCTTCGCCATTGATGTTCCTCCTGATATCTACGCATGTCACCGCTACACCAGGAATTCCACTTTCCTCTCCTATACTCTATTTCAACAGTTTCAAATGCATGTCACCGGTTAAGCCGGTGTCTTTAACATATGACTTATTGAAACGCCTACGGACCCTTTACGCCCAGTGATTCCGGACAACGCTTGCACCCCTCGTATTACCGCGGCTGCTGGCACGAAGTTAGCCGGTGCTTTCTTGTAAGGTACCGTCAGATTCGAACATTATTTACATCCGAATTTTTCTTCCCTTACGACAGACCTTTACGCACCTAAATGCTTCATCGGTCACGCGGCGTTGCTGCGTCAGGGTTTCCCCCATTGCGCAAAATTCCCTACTGCTGCCTCCCGTAGGAGTCTGGGCCGTATCTCAATCCCAGTGTGGCTGATCATCCTCTCAGACCAACTACCGATCATTGCCTTGGTAAGCCATTACCTTACCAACAAGCTAATCGGACGCAGGCCCATCCTAAAGCGCGAGCCGAAGCCCGCTTTAACAACTCTTTCCAAAGAAAATGTTGCATCATCCGGTATTAGCATCAGTTTCCCAATGTTATCCCAATCTATAGGGCAGGTTGCCTACGCGTTACTCACCCGTTCGCCAGTTTAATCGTTTTCCGAAGAAAACTTTCTCCTTGACTTGCATGTATAAAGCACGCCGCCAGCGTTCGTCCTGAGCCAGGATCAAACTCTCCATTGTATGTAATAAAGATATTTGTATTTCTGGCCGGAATCGACGTTTAGACTCGTCGTATACCAAATTTTCAATAACCAAGCTCCGAAGAGCCGGCAAACTTAATGAGCCTATTGAGGTCGCGCAATAGATATTCTAATAAATTCTAAAATAAATCAAAAAACCTTTAATTAAGCACCTTTAAAGTAGGTTCAGGGAAATCTAAAAATCTATTAGAATTCACATTCTTAAGTTCTTGAGAAATATAAAACTCAATTAATTCTTTGTTTTTTCTTTTAGTATCAAAAAAAGACAAAACAGAACTAGTAACATACAATGATGAAGCCACTAAGAATGGTGGTGTGATAAATTTTAATATTGCAGAATCCATTACGATTGAAATTGGTATTCTATCTTTATTTTGTAGTGATTTTTCTGATCCCTTAAATTTAAAATCCTTAAATACTGGTAAAAAATTACCTTCGCTTTCCGAGAACCGTCCTTCTCCTAATAGGATATTTGAATCAACCCATGAATTAATTAATAACATCATCGCCACACTTACAAACACTCCTTGCCCCCCACTAGGTTCATTCAATAAAAACTGCCCTCCCCCTGGAATAAGAGAACCAGAGAAAAAGACAAAGTATTTATTGTGCATTGGAAGAGAACCAACATCTTCTATTATTTTAAAAATAGGAGTTATTAATTTGTTATAATGTTGATGGTTAAATATTGATTGGGCTAAAATAAATGAAGTTCTTGCTTCTTCCCATTGTTGATTCTGTAAATGAGCGTATCCCTTAAATGCAATTAAGTATGGATCTTCACTGTCTTTAGCTGATTCAATAACTTCTTCTTGATTTCCACTCAGTAAGTAAATATGATTAAACCTATAATTAGCGGCTTTATAGACAAAAGAGTTTGAAGGCTCAATATGCATCGCTTTTTTATAATAACGCTGAGCTAGGGCGTAATTTTTCATTTCCTCGTAGCATCTAGCTATATGGTATTGAATATTTGGCACTATTGGATCATTTGGGAATTTATAAGACAGCTCGAAGAGGCTTAACAAGCATCGCTCGTAATGACCCTCTTTGAAAAGAAATTCTGAAAAAGAGACCATCTCTTCTTTTTGATACGAAGTATACCCAGACCACTCTTTTTTGATATCATCAACTGATCTATATATATTTTCCTGGGAAAATGTAATAGAAAAAAATAGTGCTAATAGAATATGTTTATTTTTTTTCCGCATAAAAAAAAACCCCTATCCAAAGATAGGGGAATTTAATTAAAAGATGTTATTTGTAAATAGGGTTAACGTATCAATAACATTTTCTTTCTTGATACAAAATTACTACTACGTAATTCGTAAAAATAGATGCCGGAGGCAACAGGGCTACCTAACTCATCAGTTGCATCCCATTCTTGTGTGTATCTACCCGCATTCATTGAACCGCTAACTAGTTTGTTAATATTTTGTCCAAGAATATTGTACACAGATAAAGTAACTAATTCACTCGCCTCCGGAATATCAAATGATATTTGAGTTGAAGGGTTAAATGGATTTGGATAATTCTGATTTAAAGCAAAAGCATCAGGGACAGACTGTTGCTCATCCACAGAAACTAAAGCTTGAGTTGAAACGACCATTGGATTATTCATATCAGGATAGCCACACACAACGTTAAGCAGCTCAGGGTCCATGGAAGTACCAGGTAAATTTGCTAAACCAAAGTAAAAAGTTACTTCGCTTGGTAAGGAGGCACCCTCAGCTAATTCATAAGTTAGATGCATCAGATCTCCCTCTCCGCCATCACCTGCTGTTCTTGCTCTAGATGTACTGTAAGCTAAAACTTTTAAATGATCCTCTAAGTAATTACCAAGAAGAGTCATTGTCCTAGGGTTACCATCTTCATCAATAACTTCTTCTAATTTTGAACCTTTAGAAAGCCCAGAGTATACAAGATCTAAATTATCATGATAAATATCTAATTCAATTCCACGAATTGGCTCGTTATCTAATATTCTAATTGTAAAAGTAACTTGATTTCCATCTATTGATGCACCGTCAACAAAGCCAAGGCATCCACAGACACCTGTTGTAATATCTAATCCATAAGTTGGATTTGGACTACCGTCAGGTAACATTGTTCTAGTATCAAGATGGACTGATGAATCCGCAGGACAATCGAGGTTAGCCCATAAACCTGAAAGAAAAATAACACTGGTTAAAACAATTTTAAAGTTTTTTGTCATTCTAGACTCCATATAATGTATTCTGAACTTAATAAAGAATCACTCGTTTTTGCAATCATGTAAATCACTTTATTAAAAGGACTTTTTGAGAATTAATATTTTTTCCAGAATGAACTTGGAGGAAATATATACCCGTTGGCATGCTCCGCCCTTTTAAATCATTACCCATCCATCTAATTTTATACGACCCTGGAAGGACACTGGTATTTTTCAAAGTATTAATTAAACGTCCAGAAACATCATAAATACTCACATTTAAATTATTTTCATCAATAATTATAATATCTATTGATGTAGAAGGATTAAATGGATTTGGATAGTTTGCACTGACATTAAACTGTGACGGAGCAAGTTTCTCAGAATCATTTATTGCTAGCATAGAAATACCTAGTGTTCCAGATCGCCCCATATTACCACGAAACAACTTCCAAGATGGTTGCTCACCTTTTTCAGTTTTAACATCAATTACTTTTAATCCCATGGTCGTACCAATTGCTATTTCAAAATCACCATCTCGATCTAGATCTGATATAACCGGCGTTGATTCAACCGCTCCTCCTAAAGAGATTGGAAAACTACCAAATGGAGAAGAATCATGATTAAAAACAAATAACATACCATTTTTATTAGCAGCAACAACCTCTAAATCTCCATTATTATCCAGATCAACTACTAATGGCTCCGTAAGAGAGTTAGCCCCTAAATCAACTGGCCAACCTTCCAACTCTTGTCCAGAAATAGGATTCCAAACATGCAAAAGGTCATCATATCCACTGAAAAGGATTTCTTTAGAGCCATCATCATCAAGATCTGCAACAGATATGCCTCCTCTGATGTCGTCTCCCGTATCAAAACTGTATAATTCAGAACCGCTAAAATTTAATATATGCAAAACACCATCATCATTACCAGCAATGATCTCAAGATTCCCATCTGAGTTCAAGTCTGCAAGAGTTGGCGGAACATTAAATCGCTTACTAGAAGTAAATGGAAAGCCATTTTTGATATCTCCATTTTTATTTATCACATAGATCTTCTCTCCCCAAGTACAAACCACAATCTCTGATAAACCATCATTCTCTAAATCAGCAACGGCAGCACCTGCTAACATTTTTTCACCAATATCAACTGGAAAGCCACTAAGATCTAAACCTGTATGATGAATGGCATAAACTTTCCCAGATGAATTTTCAGCTGTAGTGAAAATAACTTCTAAATCACCATCATCATCTAGATCATATAAAGCAGGAGATCCACTTATTGAGCCATTCGCAGGATAAATTAAATTTTGGGACCCACTACTATTTAAGATATATAGTTTCCCATCATTAGAACCAAATACTATTTCATGTTCTCCATTTCCATCTAGATCACCAACGGCAGGACTAGACCTTATATCTGCATCTGTATCTAATGGATATCCATTTAAGAGTTGTCCAGTTCGATCAAATCCATAAAAGTTGCCATCATCAGCGCCAAAATAAATTTCCGATTCAGCATCGCCGTTCAAGTCTGTAATTATGGGAGATGATTTTATAGTTATGTTTTCCGTTGGAAATCCGGCTTGATCTAATGATAAAATAAGTTCAATATCAATCTGAACATTTGTATATGGCTCAGTTGTACCAGATTGGAGATTTACAACACATGCAATATTGTTTAGACTACCATTATCAGTAGCCTGAACTAAAAAGTGATCAATTAAGGTAAAAGATGATGCACCAGAAACTATAGTATTTGAAAAACTAATAGTGCTATCGATTATGGTAAGTCTTTCATCTGATGTTGAAATGGTTGCAATTACATTTTCAGCATCAGCCCACCCTTCTTGATTTTCAACAATTATTTTAATTTTTGTTTGTTCACCTGGATTAAATTGACCATCACCATCAGTATCATCTAAATAATTAATTCCAATAATATTTAAACTAGCGTTAATATCAGAGCCTAAAGCTTTATAAATATTTAATCGCCCTGAACCGAGCATACCGACCAGACTTCCAGCATTGCAGGAGCCTTCCATATCTGGAAAATAATCAGTATTTGAAACTAACCTATCTACAATCCAGTCTTGATCCTCATTTGGGAAATATGATAATAGAAGAGCGACTGATCCAGCTGTTATTGGTGACGCGAAGGAAGTACCATTTACTGCACGATAATCATTCCCTACGTCCGTTGTCATTATACTCTCACCCGGAGCACACAAATCAACTGTGGAACCTCCAGTTGCCCAACATGAAAAATTGTCATTGGGACCAATAGCAGAAACAGAAATCACATTATCAAGCCCAGAAGGTGTGTGTAAATCAAAATCAGTATTACCATCCTCATCACCGTTACCGGCACTGGCAACAATAATACAACCATAATTATTATAAACCGTATTCATTAGATTTTGATTACCATTTCCATACCCCCCCCAACTTAGATTGATTACATCCGCGCCCATCTGTGCTGCAGCGAGGACACCAGAGTAACCATCCGAGACCGTTTCAGGATCATCTGAACTATGTATTCCCATTAATTTCACAGACCACCCCACTGAAGCAACTCCTGTATTGTTATCTGTCGAAGCAGAAACACATCCTGCAACTAAAGTGCCATGGTCAAAACTATTAGCTGGAGGAATTGGATCATTATCATTATTTGTAACGTCCCAACCAATAAAATTATCTACATACCCATCTCCATCATCATCAATTCCATTCTGATCTCCTGGGTCAAAAATCCAAGTATCTCCTTGCTGTACAATGACAACCCCGTCGCCGTCAGAATCCTCTCCCATATTTTGCCATATATTATCAATAAGGTCTGAATGAGTCCATTCAAAACCAACATCAACTACCGCGACAACAACTTCATCTGAGTTCAAATTTCCTGGAAGATCACCATTCGTAATATTCCACAAATTATACGCTAGATCAGCTTGAATAAGTTCTAAACCATATTGTTGATTCCACCTTGGATCATTCGGAATATAAGTAGGTTTCATAATCGTCATTGGTTCAGATGAATCTATAATCTTAATTTCTGAAGCCATTTCAACTAAATCAAAAATGTCAGAGGTTGGTTTCTCTAACTTTATTACATAGAAGCGATCTAAATAGACATGACCATCTCTATCCGAAGGTCTTGCATTAGGTAACCAAGGAAATATTTTTTCGTGTTGAACCTCTTTCAGAAAGCCATTGATAGTTATATCATTAGTTAACCCTGTTTCTGAATTAATTTTAAATTCATCGACTGAGTTATTAATATAAATTAAAAATCTATCTTGGTATACTTCAGAAAAAAGTAAATTAAAAGCTACTGAACAAAATATAATTATATGATTTTTCATTTATTTTTTAAGTTGTTTTTACGTTAGAGAAATTTTAGGCTAGTCCCAGTTTTAGTTTTGAATAATTATTTCATTAAAATTAATTTTCTAGTCTGATTATAAACTGAATGTCCTTTATTATTTGAAATATCTATTTTATACAAATACATACCAGAAGCAAACTTTGAACCATCTAGGCTGTATGAATATGATCCACCTGAAATATTTTTATTTAATAAGGTTTTTATTTTTTTTCCTGCAATATCATACAAAACTAAAGAGACATTACCGCTAATAGCTAAAGTAAAGTCTATTTGGGTTACGGGGTTAAAAGGATTTGGGTAATTTTGCTTTAAACTAAAAACAGAGGGGATTGTTAAATTATTTTCATCTCCTGATAATACTGTAAATCCTAGCGAACCTGAACGTTGAGTATTTCCCCTGTGTAATTTCCATGATTCCATTTCTCCTTTTTGAGATTTAATATCAAAAATATGAAGCCCTAAACTAGTTCCTACAGCAATTTCATAATCACCATCTTCATCAAGGTCAGCTACGACAGGTGAAGATTCAATATACTGATTTAAGCTTAAGGGGAAACCGTTAAAATTTGTACCATCATGATGAAAAATAAAAAACATACCAGATTTATTTGCCGCAATTACTTCTAAATCACCATCGTTATCTAAATCTGCCGTAACTGGCTCACTTACTGAATTTGACATTAAATCAATTGGCCACCCATCTATCTCCAAATTTTCCAATGGATTCCAAACGTGTAGAAAGTCATCGTAGCCACTAAATAGAATTTCCATGCTTCCATTATTATCTAGATCTGCAAGGGATATCCCGCCCCTTATATCATCGCCAACATCATAGGAAATTATCTCTTGCCCATTGTGATCAAAAACTTGTAGAAGACCACTGTCATTACCGACAATAATTTCTAAATCTCCATCAAGATCAAGGTCAGCTAAAACAGGCGCGACATTAAATCGATTTGTTGAAAGTACAGGGAAACCTTCTTTAATATTACCCGTATTATCAACTGCATAAATATTATCATCCCAAGTAACTATTACTATATCAGGAGATCCGTCACTTTCTAAATCTCCCGCGGCTGGACCAGCTAGCATTTTCTCATTTATGTTGACAGGAAACCCTTGAACAGATTCTCCATTATGGTGAATTGCATACAAAGAACCGGAATTGCCAACTTGAGTAGTAAAGACAACTTCTTTATCACCATCCAGATCCAGATCAATAAGTGCAGGAGAACCAACAATATCTCCAGGATACTGAGACTCTGATAAAACAGATCCAAAAGGACTAAGCACGTAAAGCTTACCATCATAGGAACCAAAAACAACTTCTAGTATTCCATCCATATCTAAATCTGCAACAGCTGGACTTGAACGAATTTTATCGCCACTTTCAAAAGGATAACCAAATTGACTAAATCCTGCTGAACTATATACATTTAAATTACCACCCTCATCCCCAAAAATTATTTCCTTAAACCCATTTCCATCAAGATTGATGATAATAGGTGATGACTCAATATTCATTTCACCCACAGGAAAACCTTTTTGATTCAAAGATAAAGAAATATCAAGTTGAAATTCTGTTACATTATAGGGTTCACTTAATCCAGATTGGATACTAACCAGGCATGAGATATTGCCTAGAGCAACATCTTCAAAAGCATAAACTAAAAAGTGGTCAATTAATGTAAAGGCGGAACCTCCAGCTACAATAGGATTAGAGAAAGAAATGGTATTATCTAAAAAGGCAATTCTTTCGTCTTCAGTTGAAATTGTTGCAATAACATTCTCAGCATCTAAAAATCCAATTTCATTGCCAATTACCAGTTTTATTTTTACTTGTTCTCCGGGGTTAAAAACTCCGTCACCATCTGTATCGTTTAAATAGTTTATATTGGATATATATAACCCTGGTCCTTGCAATGAATCACCAGCCATAATTGAACTATTAATATTAAGTCTACCCGATCCCAGCATTCCGACAAGGCTGGTTCCTTGGCAACTCCCATTCATTGCTGAAAAGGGATCTGTATTATCAATAATTAATTCTTCTATAAAAGTATTAGAAGCATTTGGATATCTTGATTTTAGTAACGCTGCTGCTCCAG
>Ga0233432_10001227_pt1 | contig 24896 bp, 23 predicted proteins | sample SI_122_August201_6_FD_179870 | JGI IMG/M metagenome (GOLD analysis project Ga0233432, IMG submission 179870) | Seawater microbial communities from Saanich Inlet, British Columbia, Canada - SI_122_August2016_10_MG | ecosystem: Environmental > Aquatic > Marine > Inlet | place: Canada: British... | reverse complement strand
AAATCGGTTGCTTGCGGGTGCGGATCGCATTGAGCCAATCTGCGCGATGGTCGCTCGATTCGTACAGGCGAATATCGCTCGTTTTCAAAACCACGTTTTTCAGTGAAGGCGATTTGGTTTCGAATTGATCTCCACGGCTCACCATCACTTCGCCATCGTCCCCCACAAAGTGAATCATCGCCCCTTCTCTACTATAGCCCCGAGTCACTTTCACGCCATCGTCGTAGACGTAATACTGCTTTTCCGTACCTTCGTATCCTTTCGGAACAAACTCGACTGGGCCGGATTCGTCCCTGCCCAAAGCCCACTGGATAATGTCGTAATGATGAGCTCCCCAGTCGCCATTCTTGCGCGAACCGTAATCCCAAAAACTGCGCCAACCTCCTCCATAGTCGCCTTTCACACGCTCTATATTATAAGGCTCCCAAGGAGCTGGACCAAGCCAACGATCGTAATTGAAGCCAGCAGGAATCGGTTGCGCTGGATATTGCGAAGGCGCCGGAAATTCTCCCAAACGTGCCGATACCGTACGCACCTTGCCAATATACCCATTCAAGACCAGCTCGGCCGCCTTGCGGAATGACGCATTCGAACGCTGCTGAGAACCGACCTGTAAAACGCTACCGTATCGGTGAAGCGTCTCACGCATCACCTTGCCCTCTTCAATCGTAAGCGTCATCGGCTTTTCGACGTAGACGTCCTTGCCGTTTTTCATCGCTTCGATCGAGATCTGGGCGTGCCAGTGATCAGGCGTGCCTACGACAACCGCATCGATATCCGAGCGAGCGCAAAGCTCCTCGTAATATTCATAAGTTGGGCATGTCTTGCCTGTCTTAGCCTTAACTTCGGCCAGCGCCAAATCGAGTTTGCGCTGATCGACATCGCACAAAGCTACCACTTCCACCGAATCTCGACCGAGGTGATACTGGCGGTGGCCTTTCATGATCTTGCCATGGCCGATCAATCCAATAGTGATACGGCTATTGGGCCCAGTCTTCCCACCGCGGCCAAGAACCGATGATGAAAGAAACATAGGCGCCGAAACAGCGACTGCAGCCTTGAGCGATTTTTTTATCGCAGAGCGACGAGTGAGGTTTTTCATAATTAGACGAGGATTAAAAAAACGATCAAGGCTATGGACAATCTCGAATGATAGCAACCCAGATGGCGTAAATTATTCGATTTGATTAATCGTCATGGTCAGAGATTCGGCTCCGGTCAATCCAGGAGGGCTCCCGTATCTTTTCAAACGACGCAATCCCTCAATCACTTTCCGATCGAATACAGCATCCCCGCTACCCGAGATGATGATCGCCCCGGATAGCCCTCCATTGGGAGCGAGGTTAAACTGAACTTTTGTCCGCAGCGGTTTAGCGGTCATTGGATGCGCTTCGATTGCCTGCAAAATCGCTTGTTTCAAACTCGCAAAGTAATCCGAGAGGGCATCCTGGTTCACGTTGCTGAGCTCGTTCCACTCAGTCGACGGCATTGAGATCTCGCTCGGCTGAGGCAGATTCTTTTTTAGGCGATCGATTTCATTACTAAGGTCGATGCGTTTGGGCGGCTGGCGCTTGGGGATCTTTTGCGGCTCGATTGGAGTTTCTTTGATGAAGTCTTTGTAACTCGTCGGCTTGGGCTTAGGCTTCGATTCAATCTCCACCGGAATGACCAACTCCGGTTCCTGCTCGGCCGGCGGCTCGATTGCCTCCGGAATTACTGGCGGAAGATCCGGGATATCTGGTATCTCAAATGGATCCGAAGTGTATTCGATTGTAGGCTCCTCCGGTTCTGCAGCAGACGGAGGTGCGGATAAGATAAATATCAGCTCTTCCGGCGGCTTATCCGGATTGACCATCGATTTGATTAAGAAAAAGACCACGACCGCGAAATGAATACTCGCGGAAAAAATTAGCGGTCCTTTTTGGTCGAAATACATGGCTCGATCTAACGCGCTCTACAAGATCACTCGTCTTCCGGACGCGTCACTATGTTGAACTTTTGCAATCTATACCGCTTCATCAAATCAATCAAGGTGACGAAGCTTTGCATCGGTGAATCGCCATTGGTCCGAATCGCCATAACCGGCGGATCGCTCATCTCCCCGTAACGCTTCAGTTCGCTTTCCAGCTCAACCATGCCAACCTTATTATTATCGATCTGGTAGCCTTCGGAGGTCACCAGCAGGTCGACCGAATCTTGCGGGTCGCTAGACTGGTTTTGGTCCGACGTAGGCAAATCCATCTCAAGCATCTGCTCCTTTTCAATAAGCGGCGTGCTGATCATGAATATAATGAGCAGCGCGAAACCCAGATCGATCAGAGCAGTCACATTGAGCTCCGAGTTCGGTTGTAAGGGCTTCTTCCTGTGAAACGATCTAGCCATCCCAATCCCCTATCGGCTTTCCAGCTCGATCATATCCGCCAACGCGCTGGCGAAATTTTCTAGTTCCGTCACCAAAACTTTGTTACGCGACAACAGATAGTTGTAGCCGAAAACCGACGGAATAGCTACGCACAAACCCGCCACTGTCGTCAGCAAAGCCCCCGAAACCCCTGGAGCCAAATTTTGAAGCGAGGCACTGGCCTGCAACCCTACTGCTCCAAATGCATCCATCACCCCCCAAACCGTTCCGAGCAAGCCGAAAAACGGCGCTCCCGATACGATCGTAGCGAGAAAGATCATACTCGATTCATAGTTTAAAGTTTTGTTCGCCAAAGCCCGCTGCAAAGCATTCTCGACATGCTCGACGCGAGCCGCTCGCAACTGCTCCATGCTTTCGCCCGCCTTTGGTTCGATCCGGTTGTAAGCGTCAATGGCATCCGAGTAAAGCGCCGCATAGGGCACGCTCTTCGGTGCCTTGAACGTCGCCGGCACTTCGAGAATCGAGCTCAGTCGATGCAGCGATTGCTCGAAGCCGAGATTAAATAATCGCACCCGCTTTAATTCCCAATACTTTCCCAACATGATCGCCCATGCGCAAACGCTGAAAAACGCCAATGCGACAATGATGACCCTGCCAGCGGTATTGCTCTGGCTGAAATACGTAAAAACACTTGGACCGCCGGACGCGGCGAAAAGAGAAAATAAAACCATTGAAACCGGGATATTACGTTAGAAGACGACAGGTCGCTGAAACCCTAACTCTTTGAAACGAAGCAGCCGCTTGCGTTCAATCTATTTTCGCCTAATCGCAGGAAAAATCCACGCTTGATCGATTAGGGTACGAAATACGATTGCTCTGCCCCCCAACCTCCCTCTTATTCCCAATCTTTAACTCTCCTCTCCACTTATGGACTACATACAGCGCGCCCTTAAAGAACTGCAGGACAAACGAGGCAACCAATCGGACAAGCATACGCTCGTCGGATTGGATGGATTCGTGGATACGATTATCCATCTCGTCGCCAAACGACACGGTCCGAGCGACGATTTCACTCGTATTGACACGATCGAAGAATTCGGAAACCGCATCCTTGGAGCTGCCGGAAAAAGCGCGAATATCGAGATGTTCCCCAAGATGGAAAAACTCGGCGGCAATGGACCCATTATGGCCAACGCCCTTTGGGCCGCTGGATTCCCGCTGACCTACATCGGCGCTCTCGGTAAACACGCAGTGCTTCCTGTATTCAAGGAATTTGCAGAAAAGACCAACGCGATTACTATCTCTGACCCAGGACTGACCAGCGCCCTCGAGTTCAACGACGGTAAAATCATGATGGGCATCACCAACACCCTCGAAGCCGTCACCTACGAGGCCATTATCGAAACCATGGGCCAAGGCGTCTTCTTCGATACGCTCTCCCGCTCAAGTTTGGTCGCGCTGGTCAACTGGACGATGATCCCGAACATGACCGCCATCTTCCAAGCGCTCACCGATCGAGTCCTGCCAAGTCTACCGCCCAAAGACGGCGGACGTACCTTCTTTTTCGACCTCGCCGATCCTGAAAAGCGATCCGAGAGCGAACTTATAGAGGCCCTACACGCCATCGCCAAATTCCAAAACTTCGGTAACGTCACCCTCGGCTTAAACCTGAAGGAAGGCCAACAGGTCAACGAAGCATTCAATCTTGGCGAAGGCGCAGACGATCCAGATTCACTCAAACGACTGGCTACGAAAATTCGCCGTAAACTTAAAATCGGCACCGTCATTGTCCACCCAACTCGCCGAGCCGCTTGCGCGACTAAGGATGGCGAATGGTGCGTCGAAGGACCTTACTTCGAAAATCCCGTCATCACGACCGGAGCTGGCGATCACTTCAACGCAGGTTTTTCAACCGGACAACAACTCGGTCTTTCACCCGAAGCATGCCTCACAGTAGGCGTCTCATTCTCTGGCTTCTACGTCCGAACAGCCAAAAGTCCAAACCTCAACGACATCGACAGTTTTCTCAAAAACTGGTAAGCTAATTCCCATGACTAAAGCCGACTCCTTTACCGGAAAGCTGTTTACCTTCGAAGGATCTGAAGGCAGCGGAAAATCGACTCAAATAGAGCTTCTAGCCGGGGAACTCGAAGGTATGGGCCACGAGGTCATCGTCACCCGCGAACCCGGAGGTACGGAAATCGGCGAGGAAATTCGCCATCTCCTAATCCACAATTCCGCTGGAGCCGACATGACCCCCGAAGCGGAGCTCCTTCTCTTTGCCGCAGCGCGAGCTCAACTGGTCCGCCAGTTAATTATCCCCGGCCTCGAATCGGGAAAGATCATCCTTTGCGACCGGTTCCTCGATTCGACTACCGTCTACCAAGGAGCCGCCCGAAGCATATCCACCGATCCGGTTAGTTACATCAACCAATTCGCCGCAGCGGCGATCACGCCTGACCTCACCTTCATTCTCGACGTACCGGCCGAAGAATCGATTGCCCGCGTCAAACGCCGCGTCAACGATCTGCCCGATCGGATGGAACAAGAAAACGTAGAGTTTTACAAAAAGGTACGTGAAGGCTATCTCCTCCTAGCCCGCTCCATGCCCAACCGATTTCACGTAGTCGATGGCACTAGAAAACTGAAAGTGAACCAAGAGGACATCCTCAAAACAGTACTCGAGCATCTCTAACGCGAGTCCATCGCCAAGCTCTCGAAAACCAAACTGTGCCCACCACTCTCTCAGAACAATCTCCTTCTCAGCTCGTCGATCGCGCTATCCAGGAAAACCGACTCGCCCACGCTCTGCTAATTCATGGCCAGAATTTAAAGCAAGTCGAAGAATTCGCTCGCGAGCTCGCCTGCAAGCTCATGGAAATCGACCTGTCGGAGAATCTGGAAGAAGCGCTCGTCCGCCATCCCGACGTATTTTTTCTACGCCCATCGAAGAAATCGCGCATCATTTCCGTTGCCGACACTAGGGAACTGATCCGCAAGATCCAGCACTCCCCACAGCGCGGCGACCGAAAAGTCGCCTTCATCTTCGAAGTAGATCGCCTCAACGCCAGTGCGGCCAACGCCTTCTTGAAGACCTTAGAAGAACCGCCGCTAAACACGACCATTCTCCTGCTCACTACCCGACCGCACTCACTTCTCGCTACGATCCGCAGCCGTTGCCAACTATTCCGCCTGCCCACTTCCGTGCAAACCTTCGACGACGAGCGAGCAATCGCCTGGCTCGACAGCTATCGGGCTTGGCTATCCGACCTGCTTGAAAAACGCCCAGGAGGCAAAGCAAGCGTACCGAGCTACGTGATAGGACTCTACGGACTGGTCGAACGTTTTCGCCACACCATCGAATCCATCACCAAGGAAACGTGGAAAACACTTTCGAAACAGCTGCCCGACGACCTCGCCGATGACGAACGTATCGCCATGGAGTCGCGAATCAGCATCTCGCTTCGCCAAGATTTTCTAGCCGCCATCGAAACCACCACCGAAGATTTCGCAAGAGGCATTCTACCAGAACATCCAGACGCAGCAAACAAGCTCGTCGACTCCGTGCAAGTGCTTGAAGATGCGACCGGCCTACTACGCCTCAACATGAAAGCCGAAGCCATGCTCGAGTCGTTCCTCCTTCAGTCACTGAGGATCTGGTCTAGCTAGACCCCAGTCAAACCTTACCCCGAAACCACTTAAAATCCCCGCCCGCACCATCATAGCTACGCGAAGGGCACGCATGGTTTCTTCAATAAACCCAACTATTTTAGCTATAATCGAGGCGATCGTCTAACCAGGAAAGGGCATGCTTACTGTAGACCCCATTCCGGTTTCCCAAATGACATCAAATGCCCATTCCTTGCTTCCAGCAAGCGTCACAACCGCGAAAACGAATACGGCAATCTTTCGCGCCGAAGCTCGTATGGCCCGAGCCAACTGATTCGCTTCGCCAACGTATTGAACCATTTTCAAAACGCGAAAAATCCGCAACGCCCGCAATACGCGCAAGGACATCAAATAATGCGCCCCCGGCAAAAACAAATCCAAGAAGGTTGGTAGAATAGAAAGTAAATCCACAATCCCGAAAAAGCTTCGAGCATAACGAAACGCGCTTTTCGCCACATATAGCCGAATCATGTACTCGATCGTGAACACTATGGTAAACACCCACTCAATACCGACAAGCCAAGCGCCGTATTGGGACCAAACAGACTCCACGCTATCAAGTAACACCATAACGAGGCTAAGGACGATCGCTCCAATTAGCAGAATATCGAAAAGCTTCTCGCCAGGTTTGTTGTGAAGAAATATTACACGCCTACACTTTTCGCGGAAGCCGGACCATTCCCAATCCGAATCAGTTGAATTCGACAATCGATGACCTTAACTCAGCCACTCCGAATCCCACAAATATAAAACGCGACTATTCACCTCTTACCTGTCTCTTCAATCACCACATCTCAAAATCCAGCAACGCTATTGCTTAGCGGATCCCGGACTCTCAGTATCCAATAGTGAATTCATCCAATTCTCCCAAGCTCCAACAGAGCATTCGTGCTCACCAAAATTCGCTGCTGAAACGAGCCAAACGTTTTCTGCACGGAGAAACTCTTCCCTCGATAATATGCGACGCGTTTCTAGCGACACCTCGACACAATTTCGCGCCGCGATTTCCCGATGGAAGCCCAGGATTGTGGAGCGACATCGACGAACCACTCCTTCTCGAGCACTTGAACAAACTCTATGCCGACCAGCCCTTTTGTATCTATCGTAATGAAATAGGTGTTGTCGCATCAACGATTTCCCAACCCTCGTTGGTGATCTACATGTTGCATCTGCTCGAACTCGAACCAGGGATGAGCGTATTCGAACTGGGAGGCGGAAGTGCTTGGAACGCTGCTCTCATGGCACGAATAGTCGGCAATCAGGGACGCGTCTTCAGCGTGGAAGTCGTGACTGCCCTTATTGAAAATGCACGGCGGGCCCTAAAAGAATCTGGGATTGATAATGTGTCGCTAATATCTGGGGACGCCATGCTCGGACTAACGGAATACGGTCCATTCGATCGGGGCATCTTTACTGCCTCCGCATGGGATTTGCCTACCGTCTTTTTCGATCAAATAAAAGAAAGCGGTTTACTCCTCTTCGTCCTGAAATTCAACGACGACTACGATCTGCTAACCGTGCTTCGCAAGAAGGCCGACTCATTCGTTAGCGAACTTCACTTCCCTTGCCGCTTCGTCCCGATCGCCGGGAAACGCGCCCTAGATCCCAATCACTCGACAAGCGATGCCGAGCATGCGTTTCACCACTGGCTAGCCGCAAAAGGACTGGAACCTGATGATCTAGACCTAACGATTCAACAGACGACAGACCATAATGATATTGATCCGAATACCCACCGATACAATCGAGACGCATGCTCTTACGCTTGGTCTCAGCCCAAATAGAGAGATTCCTCCATATCATGCGATCAGTACCCTGAAGCCGAACTCAATAATCGCTTCCTATCGACCTAGGTCAATCAATCCGAGACTGTCACGCGCTATAAATAGCATCGTTCAAACCCGAATCTAAACACCGGAATCGCCGCTATCCTAGGATTAGCCTTTTCGTGCTCTAACCTATTCGGTGCCGATGAACATTCGACTCCATTGGGCGAAGGAAAACTCTCCATCGACGCGCGTATTCGCTACGAATACATCGATGGGGAAAACGGAGCCTCCGACGTCAATGCACTCGGCGATGGTTGAGATTGAAGATGTTCACTTCTGACGGCCTCGCCTTTGGACTCGGCTTTGAAATCCTTGAAAGCGACGAATCCAGCGAATTCACCACTCCACTCGCGACTGTCCACAAATTCAATGGATTCGCCGATCAATTCGCTGAAGGATCTCTAGGGTTCGGAGGCGGACTGCGTCAGGGGCTTACCGATTATTATGCGAAATTCGGATTCAAGATTCCCAATGTCGATATTCCAGTGACTCTCTATTATCATCAGTTCGAAACCGAAAACGTGAATGACTTTCACGGTTCCGAATACGACGTAGTCGCTTCGTATAAGATAAACGACTACGCGACCTTGATTTCCAAATACGCCATTTACGAAACCGACGGACAAGAAAACGTAGCATACAGCGGAAGAGACAAAACAGCTTTCACCTTCGAAGTGAATCTAAAGTACTAAATCCTCTTAATCGTTGAATTACTTTCAAGCTTTCCACCCCTCGGACTGGAAAGCTTTTTGCTGCTAGCTCAACTCGCTTTTCAAAGCCTCTACCAATCGATCGACCGAGCTTTCCTGAGCGTTGCCTGCCATCAAACCGATCCGCCAAATCTTGCCCGCCAAAGGCCCGAGTCCCGCTCCGACTTCAATACGATGCTTCACAAGCAAAGCCGAGCGCCGAGCCGCTTCGTCAAAACCTTCCGGTAAGAGCAAGGTCGTCAACGGGTGCAAACGCTCGCCCTCCGGGACCAGCGATTGAAACCCGAATGCCTCCATCTCCGAACGCAAATAGTCGGCCGCTCGCTCATGCCGCGCCCATCGCGCTTCCAATCCCTCCGCTCGGATCTCCTTCAACCCCGCATCCAAAGCGTATACCATACTGATAGGAGCCGTGTGATGATAACTCCGACCGCCATCGCCATCGACGTAGGCCAGGATTGCATCCAAGTCGAAATAGAAACTCGGCGTAGGCTTCGAACGATTGCGATAAACTTCGATCGCTTTTTCCGATACCGTAACCGGGGCCAAACCAGGAGGGACTCCAATACACTTTTGCGTACCGGAAAAAACAATATCCGCTCCCCACGCATCAACCTCGACCGGCATTCCCGCAAGCGAGGTTACGCAATCCACGAAAAACAATGCTCCGGAGTCTCTACACGCTTCCCCCACTCCATCCATCGGCTGGTACACGCCTGTCGAAGTTTCGCCGCTGACCATAGCCGCGATCTTCGGCGACTCCTGTCGAACCGTCTCGCAGAAAACCGCAGCATCAACAGCACGTCCCCACTCTTGCTCGACACGAATAACCTCGGCTCCCAGTTTTTCCGCCAATGCAGCGATCCGACCACCGAAAACACCGTTAACGCCCACGACGATCTTGTCGCCCGCCTCGAGAAAATTGATCAAGAGAAACTCCATGCCTGCGCTGCCAGTGGCCGAGACCGGAAAAGTCACCTTATTCTTCGTCTGGAAGACTTCGCGCAGCTGCGATTTCGTCGACTCCATGATTTCCAGAAATCCCGGATCCAAGTGACCCAGTAATGGCTGAGCAAGGGCCCCACGTACCAAATCGGAAATATTACAAGGGCCCGGGCCGAGCAGAAGGGTGTCAGGAATTGCCATAATTATGTGTATTAAGCGAGTTCGAAAGTAGGATAGCCTATGAGAACGCCTTCTCAAGACGCGTTTGAAAAGCAAAAAATGATCCAAGCCGCCAAAAGCAACTAGGCTTGAGGAGCCAACTCCGGCTCCGTGCCAAGATCCGGCTTCACCGAATGATTCGTAAAAGCCTCCCTTGTCGTACGCGTCAAAAAATCGATTTTGCCAGAGAATGAAGAAACCGTCCCGCGCCAGCTATATCATCTGCAAGAATAGCCAATAGCTCAGCGTTTCGGCCATGGATCGAACTCAAGATCGCATCGGCCATCCAGGGAGTATCGACATACAATCTTGCATAGTCGGCCAATACAGAAAGCCCTTCAGACGAATCGGATTCACCTAAAACCAGAGCGTACTCGATTTATACCCGTGGATTGGATTCATTGACCGCGGCATCCGTATCGCTGAGCAAGCGAACAGACCATAAGCATGAAAATCAAAATGAACTTCAATCTCTTCATTCCAAATACAGCAAAAAACCTACTTCCCCTAAAGGGGTTGAGCTCAACGCAAACAATTTTCATCAATCATGCCTATCACCGAAACACGACAGTACATCCTCTTCAAAATAAGGCTCCTGATTCACCCAAAACATGTATTGAACTTTCAAGAAGTCTTTAGCAAAAGCATGAAGCAGTGGGACGATATTCTTTCGATTCTCCTTAACCTCAAGCGAGACTTCGGGATTCGTACCTGGAAGAAAATCCGCTCCCGTCAAACCAATATAGTTTCCATCCTGAACGGCTACTCCCAAAGGAACATCGAACTCGTTTTCATGCATCATAGCCAAGGCGTGATTCAATTGCCCCTTCCGTTTAACCATTAGATCCGGAGCGCCCAATCCAACGCCAATCTTGTTTCCGTATTCATAAATCGACTTCAAGTATCCTTCATCTTCCCAAGGCAGCCATTCGCCCGGCATGAAATTCGCGTATTGCATTGTAGTCGAAACGTTAAAGGCCGCTTTAAGGGACTGCATATTAGCCTTAATCGATTCCGCATAAACAGCGGGAGAATAAGTCGGGTCTTTTTCCTTACTCAACCCGACAGCGGTTTCTTGTAGATTTATCCCTTCAATCTTTGCGTCAAAAGTCTCGCCAAGAGCTTTTAGAAGCAGAGCGAATCGCACTCGAACGTTCTTATTCCAACGCTTAGCGGTCCACCCCTCTTGAGCACCGTTGTCAGCATACTGCGGAGTCACACCACCACCGAACTCTTCCGTGGCTAGGTATTCAGGAACGCCACGAAATGCAGGATTGAATGTCGCATCTTGTAATTGAACAAACAGTTTCTTCCCGAACTTTTTCAGGTAATCACAGTCTTCTTGGATAATCGAGAAATCATACTCGTCTTGCGACGGTTCCAACAACGACCATGGATACATAATTTGAGCTCCAGAAAATCTTTCGTGTTTCAACAAAGGATGATCGTGAATAGCCTCTCTGTCCCTCGCGAAGTAAACGAAATGCTTGATCTCGCTTGCTTCAATTGGACATTCCGCATCGAAATATTTTTTATATGCATCTGCATACCGGACACTAGGGTTCAATTCCTGGGCGGTACCACTTGAGACAATCAATAGAACTAGCAAGCAGATGAACAGTCTTGTGGCTCCTAGACGAGTAAGGGGCATTTGATTCTCTTCAGCGTTTTGCATGTAATAATCACCTACCTTTCAACGACCGGAACACCAGCTCAAAAATGGCCGCACGCTAACCCCAACAGTTTTAAAACTATAGGAATGAATAACGATCGATCATAGCTTGAACACAAACGCGTCGTCCACCTTCTGATTACAGCTGCCGAAACAACAGAAAGGGCAGGTGACTCCGAATCCTTAGACTGAGAGTACTGCCCGTCTATTGCGGTTCGACCGACGATTCAGCCGCCAGGCAACTATCGCATATGCACTCGTTCGACCGATAGCGAAACTCCCGCTCTGAATGCGATTTATCCGTCGCCCCGCATCGAGAACAGGCGTGGAAGGGTTCCGCCATTTGTTTAACCTTCTCGGATTTCAAGTTAGCCAAGTGCTTCTTCGACCTAGCTTTGAACAGAATATCCTTCCCGAAGAAAATGAAATAATTCGATACGCTCGCGGCCACGAAAATCTTAAACTGCCAAGGCGCTACCGCAAACATCAAGCCAAGCATCGCCCACGCGATCCACCCCAACCAACGAACTTTTACGGGCAACAAGAAAAACAAACGCAATTCGAAATCAGGAAACAAGTAGGCGAAAGCGAGGAAGATCGTCTGTCCCCAAATACTATTATCAATCGCAATTCCCGGTAACAACAACCCCGCGAGCATTCCTAACACAGCCCCGAGTAAAAGGTACACATTAAGACGAAACGCACCCCACTGCGACTCCAACGCACCCGCCATCAAATAGAAAATGTACCAAACGAAAATCAGGAAAATCCCACCCGATAGCGGTGGAATCAACGGAAACGCGAATATGCGCAGGACATCCCCTTCAAGTACCTTTGCCGAATCGAAGAGCATTCTCTCTAGAAATGGGTTCGAACCGTCAAACTCTCTGAAATTCCACGACAATAACCAAATGACAACCTGCCCACCAACAATGTAGGCAGCGATATTCGAAATAGCCCACCCACCGAATTTCCGCTCTAGTTTATCCAATAAAGTCATAAAACACGCACTCGTAGATTAGAGATTCGATTCACTCTGGAATCGGAAACTCCGCTATTGTTTCAATACTTATACCCCCGCGAGCCTTTTGAATTGTCGTCACGCGACAGCTCTTGGGTTTTACGTCGGCCACCACTCGATCTCGAATATCCGCCGCCATCTTCTCTGCGAAGACCGCTCGAGTCGCGAAGCCCCACAAATACAGCTTCAAACTCTTCGATTCGATGCACAATGTACTCGGCCGATACTCGATCTTAACCACGTAAAAATCCGGCTGTCCTGTAATCGGACACGAGCTCGCGACTTCGTCCGAAGTCATCGTAACCTGCCCCACTCCATCCGGAGCAGGAAACGTATCTAATTCTTCAACCGGGTGTTTGACCGTTTTTCCCAAGTACTTCGCTTCCATAATCAGCATTAAAACCAAGAGCTACTAACCTCCCCCCGACGAAGCAAGCCTACGCTCGAAAAGAACGAAAACCCAATAGAGGCCCCAAAGATAAGGCTCGGTATCCAAACGAGCTGCATAACCCTATCCCTTCTCCCAAATCACCAATTTCTCGATTGCCAAGTGCCTGATTTCTAGCGAATAAGGCAGGAATGAGACCAATACTGCTAGTCCTCGCTGCTGGAATGGGAAGCCGATTTGGCGGCCTAAAGCAAATCGAGCCAGTTGGCCCCAATGGCGAATGGATTTTGGATTTCTCCGTGTTCGACGCCGTCGAGTCCGGGTTCGGTAAAGTCGTCTTCGTCATTCGCGAGCAAATGGAAGAGGCCTTTAGTGTCGTTCGCGATCGATACGCCGGGCGCATCGAAGTCGAATTCGCCTTCCAAAAAAGGGACGACATCCCAGCGCTCCAACATCTAAGTCAGCCACGCGAAAAACCCTGGGGCACCGGTCACGCCGTCTATGCGGCGCGCAATACGCTCGACGCTCCATTCGCCGTTATCAATGCCGACGACTTTTACGGACGTGACGCCTTTCGCTCGCTAGCGGGCTTCCTTGCTCAGCCAAACCTAAGCGACAACGAATATGCGCTAATCGGATACCAGTTGGAGAACACCCTGTCTGAAAACGGCTCGGTCTCCCGGGGAATCTGCCACGCCGCTGCCAACGAACTCCTCGAATCCGTAGAAGAACACACGGAAATCCACCGCGACCCTGAGAGCCAAACCATTACCGCCCTCGATTCCAGTGGAAACGAAACCAACCTGTCCAGCAAATGCTCCGTCTCCCTCAATTGTTGGGGCTTTCCAGCAAGCTTTCTGCCTGAACTCGAATCATTGCTCAACGCCTTCCTCGAAGAAAACGGCAAAACGCCCAAAGCCGAATTCTACCTGCCATTCGCCGTCGATTCCTTACTCCAGTCCGGCAAGGCGACCGCTCGAATCATAGAATGCTCGAGCCGTTGGCTCGGAGTCACGCACCGCGAAGACCTCTCTTACGTCCAAGCTGAAATATCAAAGCTATTCGATTATGGCGACTACGCCGCTCCGCTTTGGTAGCCAGACAGCACCAAAAAGAACTCAATCCTGATAGACAACCTTCACACGCTCTCCCTCTTCGAATAGGTGAATGTCTTCGACGATAACAACATCATCGTCGCTTAGCCCTTCGAGGATTTCCAGCATGGTCACGCTTTTGTAGCCCAAGCGTACCGGTCTTCTCGATACAGTTTCGTTTTCAACAACCAAGACCGCATCATTGACCAACGCCTGGCGAGGCACCTGCATTGCATTTTCACGCTCATCGAGCGTAATAGTAGCGTCACCCGTTAACCCAGAATCAAGCCGGTTATCGGCAATTTCAACGTCCAGCAGTACCGTAAAACGCTGCGTTTGCGCATCTGCCACAGGAATCACGCGTTCGATCTTCGCGTCGAAACGTTCGTTCTCGATACCCAAAAAAGCCACTCTGGCTGGCATGCCGACTTTCAAGCCGACAAAATACTCCTCACTCACCTTGGCCTCGACCATACGTGTCAGCGAAACCACCTTCGCAAGCGTGCTTCCGCCCCCAATCAAGTCTCCTTCATGCGCATAGATCTCCGTCACGATCCCATCGATAGGCGACGTAATCATCATCTGATCCTTCTGGCGATTCAAACTCTTCAACTTATTCTCAAGATCCAGTAACAAAGTCTCGTTTTGCAAATCGCTGCGAGCAATGTCGTCTTCGACTTTCTTAACCGCTCGCTTCGCATTCGTAACGTCGATTTCGCGAACTCCACCTCTTGAAAAACGATATTCTACATCGCTTAGAAGATCATTTTTCACATCCAAATCTATCTGTAAAGCCGATCCTATTTCAATACGCCGATTCGCGCTCGCGATATCGTTATCCGCTTTCTCGATCAGCAGATCCAGATCTCCCGTATCGAGCGCCATCAAAACCTCGCCAAACGATACAAGTCCGCCCTTTTCCATTTTCGAAACTGCTATGCGACCGCCATGCTCCCCCTTGATCAACATCTCCTTCTCAGCCACCACGCTCACCGAACCGGGAACTGCATTAACCGCCAAGTGCCTTTCGACCTTCGCAACCACTGCCACGGAAGCCGATTCATTTAAAATATAGAACCCCGCAGCCGAAACAAGTGCGATCGGAATCAAGATTTTGAATACCAAACCAGTTTTCATATCAATTTTCTATAAGACTGACGCTACTCGGTTCGCGAAGCTATGAATTTCTGAGCAAAAGGATCAAACCCGAGCAACGACGCCATTTCCGCCAGAGAATTTAAATAGGCTGCCCGCGAACGATTCGTTTGTAAATCCTGAGTCATGAAATTCTTCTGGGTATTGCCTAGAACATCAAAAGTTACCCGTCCTTCTTCAAAATCTTTCGTCGCTTCAGCAACGTGTCTTTCTGACAGTTCCAATGCAGTTTCATCACGCTTCAATACACGAGCATTCAAATCCAAAAGCCTTTGAGCTCTCTCTAAGTTGAAACGATAAGTCGACTTCGCATCCTCAAATTGCGCATTCATTTCTTCGAGCTGCGCAATCGCCGATTTTTTGTAACCGCGTGTCGCTGCGCCATCGAAAATACTCCAGGAAATGGATACTCCCCCATAAACGATCTCTTCCGGTCGACGTGCTCCGCGACTATCCAAATCGTACTGAGTCAAGCCGATTGACATTCCAATTTTCGGCTTCCGTCGCTGATTGGCGATATGCAAGTCCTTCTCGTAATACTCGACCGCCTTGGAAGATTGCTCTATTGAAGAGCTCCGATCAACGCCTCCATCGAAATAGTTTTCCAAACTTTGAATCTCCTCTGTTTCGAGACTATCGCGTTTGGGAACCCCACCCACGAAATCTTGCTCGATCTCCGAGCTTTTCATCCCAACTAAACGAGCCAGATAATCAACCTGATCCTGGAATCCGTTTTCCTTTCGCAAAACATCCAATTCGGATTTGTTCACACTCAATGACAACGCGTGCACCTGAACGGTCGATGCCGTACCCGATTTAAAACGCTCTTCCGCTTGTTCTAGCTGACTCCGATACAACTCCAAATTCTTTTCGCTCAATTCAATATCCTTTCGAGCGATCAAAATATTCAGATACCGCCTACGCACATCCAAAGCCAAATTCCGATAAGCCTCGAAAGTCTTCAATTCCTCCATTCGCAGGCTCAATTCACCCTTTTCCTTATTCGCTTCCAACGCTCCCCAATGATACAAGGCCTTCGAAAGGGTTAGCGAATAATACACCCGATCGCGAATATCAGAATCATCAGCTTCGAGGTCTTGTTCTTTGCGGTAACTCAAAGAGCTGCCCAGTTTCATTTGCTTCCCGGACTCCGAAACCAAGCCGCGGCCTTCGTAATTCTCTTCAACTAAATCTCTAATCTGAATACTCGAAGACTGCGTCATCGCTCTCTCAAGTAAAGACTGCAAACCACTCACGGACTGCTCAGGCAGGCGATCGGTCAACAGCGACTCCTGAGCCCACAGAGTGCCAGACATTCCCCATGACACAGCAATTCCTGCTAAAAGAAATCTCTTACGAAACAAAACCAATAATAACGACCCCAGCATAACAGTAACTAACCCATCGAGAGAAAGAGCCCGTTCCCCAATGGCGAGGCGAAAATGGGAGTGAGCACCGAATAATTGGCCCTCCAATGCAATCGCTGATTGAAAATGCGCGTTCAACACCCCACTCCCACACAGCCTAAGACAAACCCCTATGCTCGAATCAAAGGTCCAAACAAGTCCCCCGTGGACTTTGAGGTTTACATGAACCTATTTTGGCCCTTGGATGATAGATTCATGCTAACGCACCAGCCAGCCGCATTCTATTTTTGGTTTTATACCTTCGGGAACTCCCCAGAGGCAGGCTGACCGTACGCAATCTCAAACGCAACGTTAGCAAAAAGCCCTGGGCCTCCGTAATAGGAACCCAGGGCTTTTTGCATTCATACACCAAGCTCAAAACATGAAAACCGAAACCCTCGCTCAAAACGTTAATACGACAACGGATCGAACGCCCAATTCGCTCCCCTTGCCTTCTCCGGATCAACTACGGGACGCGATTCCGCGAACTCCCGATTCCAAAAAGACGGTCAACCACTCGCGTTTGGAAATCGAACGCATCCTAGCCGGCAAAGACGACCATCGCCTCCTAGTCGTCTGCGGTCCCTGCTCGATTCACGACATCAACGCATCGATGGAATACGCTAGGCGACTCGCCAATCTCGCAAAATCCGTCGAAGACGAAATCGCTATCGTAATGCGGACCTACTTCGAAAAGCCCCGCAGCGTCGTTGGATGGAAAGGACTTGTTTACGATCCCGAACTCGCTGGCGCGTCCGCTCCCAACAACGGACTCAGTATTGCTCGACGTCTACTCACTCAGATAAGCGAGATGGACCTGCCCTGCGCTACTGAATTCCTCAACCCAGTCATAGCTCCCTACCTGGAAGATCTCATTTCCTATGGTGCCATTGGAGCTCGCACAGCCGAAAGCCAAATTCACCGCGAGCTCGTAAGCTCCCTGTCGATCCCGATCGGAATGAAAAACGACATGCAAGGCGACCTACAAAGCGCGGTAAACGCCATCCAATCTGCCAACCAAGCCCACAGCATATTCGGTATCGACACTCAAGGAGCCCCCGCGATCATCCAAGCCCCCGGAAACCCATACGCCCACGTTTTCCTAAGAGGTGGCCATCAAGGCCCTAACCTCGATCGTCAATCCATCCAATCCGCGACTGAATCCCTAGCCAGTTCAACGCTCAAACGCCCCATAATGCTGGATTGCTCGCACGCAAACTCCAACAAAGACTATCGCAACCAAGGGCCCAACGCCATCAACGCTACCCAACTCTTCCTCGACGATTCCCCCGAAATCGCCGGCATAATGCTCGAAAGCAATATCATCGAAGGCAGCCAGCGCTTCCAAGCTGGGAACAAACACACCTACGGACAATCGATCACCGACAGCTGCATCGGCTGGAATGAAACCGAAATGCTCGTCCACAAAATCGCTCGAAAACTGAAATTCCGCCGTGATCGATAAAAAAGATTGCCATAAATAAAAAAAGGCACCTTTTTGTGCCCTTCATATTTCGCGGGCCTAGGTGGTGGAATTGGTAGACACGCCAGATTTAGGATCTGGTATCGAGAGGTGTGGGGGTTCGAGTCCCCCCCTGGGCACCAATTCAAGTCGCAAGTAGCTACAAGTAAGATACTTGCGAATAGAGCTACATAGTTCATAAAAATCCCACACACAATTTCAGGGAATGACGTGAACGATTCGTCGATGTGGCCAATTACTGATCAAGATCGAATATCAGCATGGCTGCTAATCAAAATATTTGGGCCGACCCCGATCATCATTTCAGAAGAGGAAACGGGCTGTCAGTCTCATGGTAGAGATATCAAATCACCTACTAATTCTTTGAATACGATAGTAATTGTCGGCATTTCCATCAATGGCATTTGCTATTTCCCGCTTCGCTAAAACTTCATTGCGGCGCCCGCGCACGTCGAATTTTTCGGCCTGTTCTTCGGCATGGTAGGAGGAAAGCACCATCGGACCGGATTCGCAGACGCCAAACCCAATTTCTAGGGCATAGTCTTTTCAGCGCTGGAATTCATCGGGCGTTACCCAACGGTCGATGGCTTGATGCTTCTTGGTCGGCTGCAAGTATTAACCGATGCTAAGAATATCGGTGCCCACATTGACCATGTCTTTCATGACTTGCTTGACCTCATCTTCCTTCTCGCCAATGCCAAGCATAATGCCGGACTTGGTTATGAAGCCGCGGGACTTGGCATATTCGAGCACCCAAAGGGAAGCTCATAGCGAGCGGTCTTGCGGATCGAGCGCTGGAGACGCTTAACGGTTTCCATATTATGGCTAAATATATCGGGGTAGGCATCGAGCACGACATTGGGTGTGTCCTATATGGCCGCCATCGAAAACCGGGCCAGGAATATCAGTAACAAAGAAAATATAGTAAGGCGGTTCATAACATGATTCTGTTTCTACAGTTTCTGTTTATCAGCAAGTAGTCTTTCCTTCAGCTTTGTATAATCCACGTCCTGAACAACGATGCCTTCATCAATGGCCATGACTGCGGCGGTGCCGGCGCTTTGCCCAAGAATTATGAAGACCGGTTCCATGCGAATTGAGCCGTAGGCGATATGTGAAGCCGACAGACAAAGTGGCACAAGCAGATTGCTGCATTCGTCTTTCTTCGGAACGATAGAGCGATACGAAACGGGATAAGGCTTAACGTGGTGTCCTAAACCACCCTCATTGCGAACCGTGGTGACACCCTTTTCCTGAACAACGACGCGCTGGCAGAAATGAGAGTCCATCGCATAAGAGGCAATACCCACCGAGTCCTCGGCCACGCGCTTATTCTGGCAATTGTCTTGAGTCATCACGTAATCCGAAACCATGCGCCGTCCCTCGCGCACATAAAGGTGATGCGGCCAGTGACCGCTACCCTTGAATTCACTCGGGGGAAGCCCCCATGCGTTGATCCGGGACTGCAATTTCTTCGGCACCTGTGGATCGTTGGCCAGGAAGTACATCAACCCCTGCTGGTAAGTAACATGGTCCTGAAAGATCTTCTCCCGTAGTTCATACAACTCGTGCAACGGAACAGGCAGGCCACGGCGCGGCGGAGGAAGCGTGGAAAAGTTCTCCGGCGAATAGGTGCCATCGGGCCAACGATGACATCCACCGACATAATCGCTGGAGAAACTCCCGGCGTTATTGCTGTCCCCGTTGCGCATTTGCACAGGACCATCGGTCATCGGCTTTACCGTGTAATGCAGGGTCCATTTGGGTTGCGGTTCAAAGTCAAGGAACCGTGCCAGGAGCGCATAGCGCCCCGCGTCATAGCCATTAGGTTTTAGGAAAGCGATCTTGTCGCGTCCATTCGTCAAATGCATCCGGAAGTTATAGGCTTGGATGCGATGATCACCGTCGCCCGGTTTGCCGTAGGGTTCTGATGAGATCTCCGGAAGCAGTCCGGACTTCGGATCACCGGGCTTGACGTAAGGACTGATGGGTAATCCACAGAACTGGTAAACCCCCTTCCAGGACACCTGCTGCCACTGCCCACCCAGCGATTCATTGTAGGCACTCCGCGGCTCTCGACCGACAGTGTAAGAGACATTCGCGGCAGCCAAGAGATCGCCCTCATAGGTTCCGTCCACGAACACCTTTGCCGTGATCGTCTCACCCGTCTTGAGGGTGATTGAGGCCAGTTTTCCCTCTTTCGTGTCGACCGCCGTCAGGAAGCGATCCAAGAGGACCTCAACGCCGGCTTCCGACAGCATCTTCAAAAATATCCTCTCTGCCACCGAGGGATTCAAAGGCCGGGCCCGGCCAAAGAACTCTTCGGCGATCCCCCCGATCGTATGCTTGGCACCCCAATCGACTGCCGTCAGACCGCCGCTGGTCAGGCCACCGACAAACCCGTTGTTCGAAACCAGGATAGCCCTTTTCCCCATGCGTGCTGCCTGAAGCGTCGCAGCAAAGCTGGCCGGCGTGCCGCCGTAAGCAACTACATCGCACTCTATTTGCTTCGGCTTCCCGGGGGCGACCTGTCGATAATAATGGAGATCGCCAGCATGCGTCACGGTGCACATGCTGCAGATCATTAACCCTGCTAATAGTAAAAGTTCTCGATGTCTCATATATTCTCCTTTGCCCAACGTCAAAGTCCTCCTACACCTGCCGGGGGCGAGACTTCGGCTGTCGGTTGGCGGTTGAACGTCATGGTGGATGGATTTCGCAATGGGGCAAGTGTTAGGAGCGACGTCTTGTTCGCTTTTGTTTTGCTTGTCGTAATTTGGGGCTCAATATTCTGGTCATGACTACTGACTCATCTTAGCCATTCCTCAATCGGTGAATGATCTATCCCCCCACCACTTCGGAAACTCTGTATTCAGTACATCAAACCCATAGATGTTTCAGCGATGGTGAAGCTTCCCCGTTTCTGGATTCATAACCAGGACTTCCGAATCGAATCGGAACAATTGACGTAACTGAGCGAAGATGGCGGAGCAATTTTCTATCAACATCAATCAAAATCCTAAAAGCCGAGTTATCATCTTTACTCTTTATATAATATTAAAGCTAATCAACCTCGTTGGGGGTTTCAAACCTCTGTGACTATCTAATGAATTGAAGCAATCGCCGAAGAGCAGACTTCGCATTATACTTTAAATAACTTCTCAGCTTGGCTTTTCGTTTTGTATTCATCTTTACATTCGGGATCTCACTATAAGGCAGGTCTAAAAAACTGCAGATTTCATCTACGATAAATCCGTCCTCTAATTTTATCGTCAGTAAGTCATTAGGCCGATCAGAAAAGTATTTAAAAACATCACGATGGTAGTTCTCCCAATGCATACTCAGAATATCCTCATTGTATGAGCGGGTTCCATAAAAATGCTCATGGTATTCATGTATGCGTTCGTTCCAATTAAAAATCATTTTACCTTGGTCAAACATCCACTCCATAGATTTAAGCCATGACTCTTTTTCACGTATCGTAAGGATAAACTTTGAACCGGGAAATCGCCTATCAAGCTCCTTGTATAATGATGGGATCGGACTATCCCCTAATGCATCGAATTCCCCACACTTCTCCCAGTTCGGAAGATCTGAAAGAAGGAAACCGCAAAAGTGAACCGATTTCAAGCCAAGTTCTGATAGAACGTGATTTAGAGAAGTAGTACCCGATCGAGAAAGACCAATATATAGAACTTTTGCTACATGCATGAATGATGCCTTTTTATGTCCTTGGAATACTTATGCCAAAAAAATGCCCAAACCCACCTCCTAAGTCGATCATTAAATAACCCTCGCAAAACAATCGCTGAACCAACTCGATTTCTATTCTTAAAAAACTGTATTCAGGAATCCTGATTGACTGACAAGGCTCCTAAATTAATTTTCGTTATTTCGACAAGTATTTTAAGTAAGAGATGAATTCAAGGTTCAGATTTAAGCTTACAAGTGAGGCAGTATTCTCATCATTATTTTAAGATGATTCTACCACCAACGATAAAACAATTGAATTTCCTATCAACCTCTCCTTCGAATCAAATCGGTACCATTGTACCGAACGTACCGAGCCGAAGGCGGCATGACCAACAGTCTTCGCTAAAGCTACGCCCAGTCAGGCGAAGAGCCCAGTGACACATTCATTTCCTCTAAATAATTCCGTGCTATCTGTGCAATCCGCGGTTAACACCTTCTCTATTCTTTACCTATTTCCTATGCGCCCTATTTCTCTCTCATTCTCGCTTTCTCTACTTCTCTCCGTCTCCCTACCTCTCCCCCCATCCTTCTCGGATGCACAGCACCCCAACGTGCTCTTCATAGCTGTCGACGACATGCGGATGAATATCGGCTGCTATGGAGACCCCATCGCCGTCACCCCCAACATCGATAGGCTCGCCGCCCGTAGCATTCGCTTCGATCGAGCCTATTGCCAATTCGCAAGCTGCAATGCATCACGCTCTTCTCTCATCACCGGCATGCGCCCCGACAGTATTTCGGTTTGGAAGCTGAATACGAATTTCCGCGATACCACGCCCGATGCCATAACCCTGCCCCAAGCCTTCAAGCAAAACGGCTATCACACCGAATCTATCGGTAAAGTACTGCACAATTACTATGACACCCTACGCGATAACGAACGCTCCTGGTCCGCCCCCGCCCGTTTCGACAAGGTCAACCATTTCCGCGATTACGGCTACGAAAAGAATCTGCCAGCTCCCGGTAAGCTCAAGAAGACAATCGTCGCCGAAAACGCCGATGTTCCCGACGAAGCCTACGCCGACGGGATAATCGCCGACGATGCGGTCGCCACCATACGCCGTCTAGCCGCAAAGGATAAACCCTTCTTCCTCGCAATCGGATTCCTAAAACCCCACTCGCCCTACAACGCGCCCAAGAAGTATTGGGATCTCTACGACAGAGCCGACATGAAAGCCTTGGGCTCCACTGAAGCGCCGTCAGGCGTCCCCGAGCAGAACTGGTGGGATTCCAGTGAAATCAGGACCTTTGCCGACATACCGAAGGAAGGTCCGATTCCGAAAGAGACCGCTGCTCGCATGCGTCATGGCTACTACGCCGCCACCAGCTACGCCGACGCCAATATCGGCAAAGCGCTCGATGCGCTCGAAGAATCCGGGGCTGCCGGTAACACGATCATAGTCTTGTGGTCTGATCATGGATACCACTTGGGAGAAAACAGCCAATGGGCCAAAGTGACAGTACGCGAACTGGATGCTCGCGTTCCCCTCATCATTTCAATTCCCGACGGCCAATCTGGCTCGACCAAAGCCCTCGTGGAATCCATCGACCTCTATCCTACATTGAGCGAGCTCTGCGGGCTCCCCGCTTCCGAAGCAATAGACGGGCGAAGTTTCAAGTCAGTCCTATCGAATTCGAATTCCAGTTTCAGATCCGCCGCCCTCACGCAAGTATGCCGCCCCTGGTCGAGCAAGGCTCCCATCGAGCAAATGGCTTACTCAATCCGGACGGACCAGCATCGCTATACCCAATGGCTGGATTTCGAAACGAACGAACTTATCGCCGAGGAACTTTACGCGATCGAAAACGACCTCCTGCAGCGAAACAATCTAGCCGCCAGTTCGCCAGAACGGCTTTCAAATTTTCGTTCCCTGATCAATCAAACGCTAAATTCGCCAACAAACCCAAGCCCTTAATGCGGTGCTTGAAACAACTTGCGAGATCGCTCGAAAACAACGAATACGCCATGACAAAGAACTTCCCCATGCCCTCAATTCCTCTATCCCTCTTTCTCTCAATCTCCCTATCCCTCCCTCTCTCCTTCTCTCAATCTCAAAAGCCCAACTCGGTTGACCACGCAGGAATTCTTCAATCGCTAAATGACGCAACGTTCGAATCCGGAAAAACGATTTACCAAAACCTCTGCACGAATTGCCACGGTTCCGACGGGATCACGCCTCCCCTGCCAACGGCACGAGCATTCGGCGAGGGTGAGCTTAAATTTGGATCCGATCCGTATTCAATGTTTCTGACACTCACCGATGGAAAAGGCCTCATGGGACCGCAAACCTGGATGACTCCCGAAGATCGGTACTCAGTGATCCACTACATCCGCGAGACATTCATGCGTCCGATGCGCGACAACTTCAAAGAAATCGACAATGGCTATTTAGAAAACCTTCCCACCGTAAACATTTTCGTTTCGGAAGATGAAAAGATGGAACGCGACTTTGGACCTGCTCTCGCTTCCCAGCTCGGCCGCGAGACTTCTAGCGTTCTTTCGATCAAAATCGATTCCGAGACAACCCTTTCCTACGATCTCCATTCCATGGATCAAGCGGGCATCTGGAAAGGCGGATTCCTTAATTTGGAGAATACCCAACACTACCGGGAACGCGGCGGAGGAGTGCCTCTACCGGAAGGAAAACCGCTTGAAGGATTAAGCGTTTGGAAATGGGGGCACGATGAAACCCTCGACTATCCGCGAGAGCACCTCCTACCACGCGGGCCAATGCCGTCACAGTGGATGCACTACAACGGCCACTATCTTCACAATAACAAAGTAGTTCTCTCCTACGCCATCGACGAGCGTGAAATCTTAGAGCTGCCTGACGCTACAGGTAGTTTTCCAGCCTTACAGCACACGCTTCGAATTGGTCCCGGAAAGAAATTGATCCTAGCAGTCGGTTCCGTTTCGAATTCGAGATCCAATTTCTCGGGAAAGCTCAAAGCCGACGCAATTGAACTGAGGATTGAAGCCGAAGGGGAACTCGCCGTTCTCGGATCCTCCTCAGCCGATGAGAACACTCTCGGCAATTTCGTCTCAGCAGCCGCTTGGGGCGACACAGACGGTCTCACGTGGAGCTGGGACGAAGAAGATCACCTCGTGCTCGAAATCCCAGGAAGCCAAGAGGAGCGACTTATTCAAGTAGTTCGTTTCGCAGGAACTGACGAAGCCAACCTCCTCTCT
>Ga0233432_10001224_pt1 | contig 24953 bp, 40 predicted proteins | sample SI_122_August201_6_FD_179870 | JGI IMG/M metagenome (GOLD analysis project Ga0233432, IMG submission 179870) | Seawater microbial communities from Saanich Inlet, British Columbia, Canada - SI_122_August2016_10_MG | ecosystem: Environmental > Aquatic > Marine > Inlet | place: Canada: British... | reverse complement strand
AAGCAACTTTTCAATTCGTCATTATATCCTGTCTCTGTACGCGATACGCTTGGAGTAAGGATTATCATACCTATTATTACAAAAACTTTTTTCATTACTCACAGTCACACTTCGTGCACACGTCGTTAATACAATCTTTGCAGTCTGGAGAATAGCAATGACAACCATGTCCACATTTTGTGCACGTTCTTTTTGGTTCAATCATAATTACCTCCTTAATTTGCTAATGGATTATCTAACGCTCTTTGTAGTTTATTGTTTAATGTATCTTGCAATTCTCTCATTTCACGAGCAATCTTTGCCTCCAAGTCAGTCATACGTTGACCGCTTGATTCTCGCAAATCGGATGCTTTGGTATCATATTGGTTTTGTAACGCGTCACGTTTATTATCAAATCGCTCTTCGGCATTCTGAATAATTTGTCTTACATCAGCTTCTGTTTCACGTACAAGTTTTTCTACGCGTCTTACTTGTGTGTCCATCTGATTGATTTGTTCTCTTATGTCAACTTTATCTTCACGGCCGCGTTTTTCTAAGTCATCAAGTTGTTTTTGAATAGCAGCGAGTTGGATACTGATTTCTTTATTTACGTTTGCAAGTGAAGCTTCAATTTGTTGATTACGTACTTCTATCACATCAACATCGATGTTTTCAACAATCTCTTTCATACCCATATAGTCGTCGTATACTTGAAACGCACCATATAGACCACCAATGATTGTACTTAAAACAGCAAACGCAGCGCCGATTGTTGTAGGCGTCATAGTAATACCAAAAAGTTTCATCTTGGTATTTTTAAGATTTTCTATTTCTTCTTCAAAATTTTCAGTTAAGTCGCCGAGATCTTTCTCTGACATCTTGTTGCTCCTTTAATTTTCAAAATCATTTTGGCCACCTGATGCATTTAAAAGTTTAAGAGCTTCGAGCTCTTGCTGTAATTTTAAAACTTCTAATCTCTTTTTTCTCAATTCTAATTGATACAAAGAGTTACAATTGATTCTTTCTTTTGGTTTATCTAATGGTATAGTAATTCTTGCATATACGCCAATATCTCTTGATGAGTCAAGGCCGTTATTGCGCCCACCAAATGGACTTTCATAATTATCAATAATACCGGTAATACCAAATTCTAAATTAGTAGCACCACCAATAGAGTTCTTACAATCTAAATCTCCAGCTCGAATGCTATCCTGTCCATATGAATTTGAAGCACCGGGTAAAGAAAGACCAATACCACTTTGATCCGCAAACGCTAAACTAGGAATTAATAACAAGGCAATACTAATATACTTTTTCATTTCAGTTTCCTTTCACTAGTGAACAAATGCGAGAAGAAACTGCGGTTCTTGTTACTGATTTCGTTGTTCGTAATTTAGACTTAGAGCAAATATAAGTTACTTTTGATTTGTCTTCTTCTCTTAGATAGATATCAAAACTTACTGTACTTAAATACGGTATCTTGTAAATTTTATAATTAGAAACAAACGGAATAGGATCCCAATCTTTTGTAAAAACTCCGATTTCGTAATACGCAACTTCGGGTCTTTTATTAAACACTGTCATCGTGGTCTTATATAGCCCGTCCATAAAAGATGGTTCCAACTTTGGGTATGTCGGAACCATCTCATGCGCAAACGCTGGAGAAACCATTAAGCATATTACTAATATATATTTCATCATTTTCATTATATTCTCTTCTCTTCTCTTTATTAGTCTAGAGCATTATGGGCAACCGCCAAGCCTTCTGCAGGTTGGGCTACTTCCACCCGAACTACTTCCACCCGAACTACTTCCACCCGAACTCGAACTACTTCCGCCCGAACTACTGCCCCCGCCATTTCATTGAGCGATACACTCAGCTTGTACTAAAGAGGTATAATTACCGCCAGGAAAAGCTTTTGATCCGCCCATTGTAGCGACAGATGAAGTTTTAAACCAAGTAGATCCAGTTGCCGTAAGATCATACCGATCTGTCATTCCAAGTTCAATTTTATTTGATTCATATGAACCCATGCCAGTTGCATCGGATACCGTATCAACCTGAGTATCACCAGTAAACGTTACTTGATCTGGTAAGCTTGGCGCTGATGAGAATGCTTCTGGCGCAGTAATTTCTACATAGTAAGCATTTGCTAGCGATACATCAACACGAATGCGAGCATCTTCTCCGCCATCAGTTGCAGCTGTCGTAAGCGTATACGCATTAGGGTTGGCATATGTACCTGATGTGTCTGTCTGAATGATGCAGCGTGACTGTACCGAGCCATTGATTGGCGTGTCAGCTGCAACCGAAACCCCGCATGAAGCTATGAGAGCGGATGCGGTACCGATTAAAGTTTTTTTGAGCATTGAAATCTCCTTATTGTCCTGTATTTAAGTTATATTGCATATCAACCATTTGTTGGTGTAATAATTGTTGCGCAAGTCCATTACGTAAACCACTTTGATTTTCAGGAAGTTTGGTATCTAATAAAACAACGTTATCATTATAACTACCGCCTGGAATGTTTGCATTATAATAAGAGTTCAAATTTTGATTGGCAGCGTCCGTTAGCTGACCTTTCGCAAAAGCCAACGCAAAAAGCTGCGCACGCCCAGCCTCAAACATTGCTTTTTCTAATCGGTCATTTCTTTCACGTTCTTCTTCATCAAGTTCTGCTGCTTTTTCTTCTTCCGTCTTTTCATCTTCTTGCATTTTATCTTCTTCATAATTATATTCATCGCGATCTGCGTCACCTTCATCATAGGCGTTATAGATCTCATAATCAACTTCTGGAGGCTCTACGTATGGAACCTCGTAGCTAGGACAGTTAGGATCAAATTGTGGATTGTAACATGGATCTACACGATACGTATAAATCACGCTAGGATTTTCCACAGATCCGTTTCCTTGTACATTTATCTCACCATCACCCCATAAATCACGGTGTAAGTTGCCAACAGGTAATACTTTTCGTACTTCCTGTCCTGATGGCGCTGTAGAAGACCAATCTTCACGATCTCTAAAAATGTACTCAGTGTCTGAGCCAGCTAATTTGTTTTGAACGTATACAGTAACAGGTTCTCCGTTTTCTTTGATAATGGTATAACTATATAAAACGTTCTGAATATCTAATCCTGGAGGCGTGGGCAATACGTTTCCCATAGACCAAGAAAGCCCATTTGCAGCAGCGTTCGGAGTGGCTCCGTAATATGGCTTAATACTCTCAGAGGAAGAGTAAGAAGGCCAAAATACCAAGGCCAGCAAAAGGAGCTGCGTCTTTAGCACTTTCTTTAAAATTTCCGCCACCGGTTTCCTCTCTTATTTTTTCTTCGTGTGTTTCCCAGCCAAGCTTTGCAGCCTCGCCAATTTGTCCATCGTATGGGCATGGTGTACCAGCTTGCATCATAGCATCAAAAACATCTTCACTCTGACACATTACGGATACTGCTGCAACTTTCATTCCCATATCAAATAGAACCTTTGCATTCTTTAACCGCTTACAGTTCTCTTCAGTAAAAGTACCTCCTCCGGAAATACCAAGAATCTGCGTTTGCACCGCGGCTGCTACTCCGATCGTACATAAATCGTTGTTGTTACCGGCGCTAAATTGTGGTGAAACTGCAGTTGGCGGCGGCTGAACGATCGTTGTTGTCATATTGCCTTCAGATGTAATAGTGCTGTCTGTGCCCGATTGAGTACATACATAACCAGTCGGACATTCAGTCGCTTCTTGGGCAACTGCAGCAGACCCAAAAAATAACACGCAAAGTAGTAATATAATCCTCATTGTATCCCCCAAGAATTCATTATGTGATGTCAACTATTTTCCTGTTATTTATACAAACTGAGTACTGAAATAAATAGGTTAGGACCGATATTATTTGACAAGTGTCACAATTTTGACATTCTGTAATAAAAAATGTAATAAAAAGGGTTATTATGTACTGTACTGCTCCCCACAATTCACTGACAATTCAACCAGACGGCAACCTTTCTATATGCTGCGCGGCAGAAAGAACTTGGTCTTTCAACCATATTAGTAAAGTAGATAATATCACTGAACTATGGGAAAGCCATTCAGATCTTGAATCTCTACGTCAAGATAAAGAACCCTTAGTAAGTAAAGTTTGCGGTTATTGTTTAAATAACGCTAAAAACGGAATGAAGAATTCGTGGTTTCATGCTAACGTAGAAGGTGAATCTCGTAGAGCAAGCATTCCAACAGATAAGACGATTCGCTTTCTAGAATTTACAACTTCAAATCTATGTAATCAAACCTGTGTGACATGCTCTAGCTATTATAGTTCTAAATGGATTGGGTTAGAGAAAGAAGCAACAGAAATGTCTTTAGATCTAGAATCCTGGAAGAATCCTGGCGAACCGGGTTTTAATGACTTTGGTGCATCATTATATAGAATGTCTGAATCTGACATTGAAAAGATTTTGCCTATACTTCCTAACTTAGAACAGATAGTTGTAAAGGGAGGTGAACCGTTTGCCGACAATAACAATTATCATATATTGGAAGAATTAGTAAAAGTAAACGATAAATGCCTGATTGATATGACCACAAACATGTCTAAGGTTCCACAAAGATATATTGACTTGCTATCCAAAGCGTCTAACCCAGTGAAGATATCCGTTTCAATGGATGGTGTTGGTAAAACATACGAATGGGTAAGATCTACTCCTTTTGAACAAACAATAGAAAACATCGAAAGATGGCGATCATCTGGAATCACTGGATGGGTTAACATCAATCATCGTTTAAATATTTTTAATATGTGGAACTATAATGAAGTACTCGAATATTGGAACAAACGAGTAAACGATACACAAATCAGTTTTACACAGATGGGATGGGTACATGAACCAAAATATGCAGCGCCTCAATCAATTCTTACATTTGGAGAACTAGAAGACTGGCGAGACAACTACAAGAAGTGGCCAGAAAATTTACGTAGGCATATGCACATTAAAAATGAAGATTATGTGAATAACGGTACAATTATACCGACCATAGAAAATTACAACAACTGGCGGGGCCGAATGCATATGTTTGCTTCCTTTATGAACTTAAAAAGAAATATAAACATATACGAACTTCACCCGCAACTGAAAGAACTATAAATATTCTTATGATTTCTTTGCCATGATAATAATAACGCTAAGGTGGAGGAACACATGGCAACGCAAAATGAATATGACGTAACGATCATTAAAGTAGTTGATGGTGATACTGTAGATGTAGACATTGATCTAGGTTTCGGTATCTGCCTTAAAGAAGAAAGAGTTCGAATCATGGGTATAGATACACCCGAAAGTAGAACTTCAGATAGAGTAGAAAAACTTTTTGGTAAAGCAGCAAGCAAGCGATTGCACTCGCTTTTAGAAAAAGACGCAAAACTCATTACCACAGAAGATAAATCAGGCGAAGACATGAAGGGTAAGTTTGGTCGTATCCTTGGTGATTTTCGAGCAGCAGATGGTCGTATGGTAACTGATATCATGATCGAAGAAGGCCATTGTGTGGCTTACTTTGGCGGATCTAAAGAAGAAATTGCTATGAAACACCTAGCAAACCGTGAAAAGCTTCTTAGAGAAGGCGTCGTAGATCGTGAAGACTACGAAAAAATGGTAATTGCAGAGGCAAACGAGAAAAAATAATTTCTAAGCCATTGTTTTCAAAAGAAACGTTCTTGTTGACATTACTTTCCACTATGGTATAATAGATATATCAAATGAAAGGAAATGCACATGGCAAACGAAGTATACTTTAGGGGCGGTAAAGCTAAAGAACGCGAGCTTGCCGCCCTTGTTGTTGACTGGTGCATCAAAGAAATGATGCCTCGTATTCGTACACTTGACATATCTTTAGAATTTGACGGAAACATCGATGCTTATGGGTATTGTTTGAATGAAGACTTCAAAGGTCGTGAGTTTACGGTTACAATCAAGAAAGGTTTGTCGTTTTACGATCTAGTATCCACTATAGTTCATGAGATGATTCACGTAAAGCAGTATGCTAAGAAAGAATTGCGTGATGCTAATGGTAAAACTAAGTGGAAAACCAAAGATCACAGCAAAACGCCTTACTCTAAGGCACCTTGGGAGTTACAAGCCTTCAGAATGGAAGAAAAACTTGCATTAAAATGCATAAAAACACTAAATTTTTCACTTTAGGGGTTGACATTGCATTCTGAAAGTACTATATTATTAATATAAGATGAAAGGAGACCAATATGGGTCAAATGAAAGAATTAGTAATAGAAATGGAAGAACACATCGCAGGTGTGATCGATGAACAAGCTGAGAATGAGAATGTTACGTCATTCCCTGCTTACAAACAAATCGTTTTGAATGCGTATGCAGCTGAACCTTTGTTGTGCCATACTCCAATCGACTATGTTGAGGAAGTAGCTTACGAATTATTTTTAGATTTCGTAAAGTTTTTTCAAAAAAAGGGTTGACAACTCTTTTAAACTTAGATATAATGGTTCTACAATCAATGAGGAATATAAATATGATGGAAACTACTCCTAACCAGAAAAAGCTTGGTGTTATCGGTCGTTACATGATGTCTGCTGCAGCTACAGAAAAAGATGACGCAAAATCTAATCATCTTTCAGTTGTCGGTGACAAGCTTACTCGCTTTGGCGCTACTTGGGGTACTCGTAAAACAGATTTTTCTAAAGAAGATCTGCAACTTATCGTAGAATATATGAAAGAGGCTTAAATGGATCCTGAAAATATTACAGTTGAACAGATGAACACCCTCCTAGCTGATCAAGGCTGGGACGGAGATCCTGTTGTAGTTTGCAACAGCGACGATATTCGCAACGCTAGCGGCGAGTGGGTTTATAAAATCGCCTATGGCTCAAATATTAACCGTGTCTATGTTGGCGAAAACGACGATGGAGTCTATGTAGATAACGCTACAATGCGTTAAGGAGAAACTTTGTTATGCTAGCTTATTGCGACTATATCGCACAGGTGATCAGTGACTCTTTCAAGAATGATAAACCAGAAAATAAGATTACTCAAGTTGGTCGAGTAAAAATGGATTTGCATCCAATCGATGGTTATATGTTGTCAACGAAGAAAACCATTACTATGGAAGACTTCAACGGTAAATTGTATAAGGTAACGGTAGAAGAAATTTAAAAAAAAAATTATTTTATTTGAAAAAAAGGGTTGACATTTACTAGAAAAAGTATATATTAATAGTATCAAGGCAATATTGAGAGGTTCCAAACCCTCAGCCGCTAAAGTGGCAAAAATGGATTAAAGAGATATATTGCCTGTGGTAGCCTAGGCCACGTTAGAAAAAGTAGCTGGGCAAGAACATTCTGGTGAATATACCGCCCGTGAAATACCGGTGACGTGAAAACCAGAATAGCGAGGACTGAGGAAAACTCGACCAGGCAGTAAGAACTCAGTCCTCGTTCCTTATATGCGAAAAATCCACCCTTGAGTCTGCAGCTCTAGGAATGGTAAGTACCCTCAGCTTAAAGTGAGGCGCGGGCTTCCGGCGTAGACGGCGGAGATAGAAAGGGAGGCACCTAGGAAGGCCTCCCTTTTGATTTATCTACTTACGGATAGCGTCAGCACCAAAGAATGCTGCAACCAATGCAGAGATAGCAACAAAATATGTTGGAGCAATATCACCAACAATACCTGCGGCTGTCTCTAGTCCAAAGTATGATGTTAAGACAATTGCAAATGGATATAATAGCATGCCAAATAGAGCAAACCAAGTCATATTTCTCATAGCATCGCGTTGAGCATCTTTGTCTTCTAATTCTTTTCGTTTAAATTCTAAGAACATTTCTCTTTCGATGTCGTCTACGACTCCGTCGCCGTTGACATCTGCGGCATGATAGCCTTTTTCTTCAGACATATTAATCTCCTATATAATTAAGTTCAATTTCATGCCGAAGAGTTCACAATTCTATTTATAAATAGAAAGTAAAGAGGTCAAGTTTGTACGTTACGCCTTGTATGTCTATTTGCTATATTGATCCTTCTAAGGGTTATTGCATAGGCTGTGGTAGAACGAAAGAACAGATCTCTGAATGGTCTAATTACGCTGATGAAGAGCGGATGAGGATTATGAAAGATCTTGGTTATGTTAAGAGAATGGGTCGAGAGGAGCGACTGCGCCGATACGACCGTGGATAATAGCCTGAAACCCAAAGGAGTTGAAGATGGCAATTAAAGTAAGCACAACGACGGTGATAACAAACTCACTCGTCCTACAAAACATCGCTAACACAGATGTCACAACGCGTGGATCTATTAATTATGCGGTGGCAATTCAAGATAACGTTCTAAGAATATATGATTCTACCGGGACAGAAGTACGCACTCTATATGCTGCTGCTTTAACTTAGGAGTAGATCATGGTACTTAGAGTTTCTGCGAATAGCACGTTCAGTGGTGAGGTTATCAGTGATAGCCGACATTTGCTAAATATTGCAAACACCGACGCAACATCTGCATCTTCCATAGCAATGGGAGTTCGTATGCAGGATCATGTCCTTAAAATTTATGATTCGTCTGGTAGTGTAACTAAAACTTGGTACTTTGCGGTTACGCCTGGTATCAAAGCAATAGTATAGGAGATTTGTCATGACAGTAAGATCACCACTTTTTTTATCAGACGCATCAGGCACAAACAACATTGCAGAAGGCGATTCAACATATATGTCGGCTCTTCATGAGTTTGCGGGATATGCCTATGCTCAAAATCCCAACCCATCGCTTGAAGTAGAAGGCTCTAATGGCACAGCTATTTCAGGGCAGCCATTTGTAGATACATTTTATGTCGCTGGTGCTTATAGTACTCGTGTCGATAGATTTGCGACTGAAGCAGAAACAGCAAACATTGTACTCACTACTGAGAACTATTCACGTATTCGTCAAGTAACAGCTACTGTATCAGCGCCTTCTGGAGATACAAATAATCACGAATATCCGTTGTATTTGTATAATGATGGCGGCGGGGCAGATATTGATACTCACTTGCGCGCTATGACTCTTACAGATTTTTATGATACTTTTGTCGCTCCGGTTTTAACTCAATTTGGAGGCGGTGGGCAGACTGCCGCAAAAGGCGGAACGTATTTCATTACTACAACGGCGACACCTGCAAATGCTTCTCTTGTAAGCGCTACGCCCATAGCAATAAACAAGGTAGCAGATTTAGCAGCTTATACAGCTAGCGGGATTGCGGAAGCAGTAGAGCAAACTATTGATACGAACTATTATCTAGCAAAAGTAGATTATGCTGCTTCCGATTATCCAGAAGTGTTTGACCAGCTTCCAATCTATTGGGATTTTGCAAACAATAGTATTAAAACCCATACTCCAACTTCTTGGGCGGCCCTTATGAATAAATTTTTAAGATACTATCTATCTTCAAACTCTGGTGGTCAGTATCAACTCTCATATAATGTAGACGGATCTAATGGTGTTCTAAATGGTTCACTGTATATAGACGAACGTCGTACTCCAAACGGAACCGCTGGAGGAGGCGGTAACTATCAACAACTTTACGTTAACACTAACGATTATCGTACACAAGAATTTCCAACCGGTACTACGTCGGTCGTACAAAGTCAATCATTTAAGATTTACCAAGGTAATTGAATATGACTGATTATTACAGATTCCTCTACGCGGGAACAGAATAAGGAGTAAATAAATGGCAGATTTTAGCGGAAGACTAGTAAGTGCTCAGTATGCTAACACAGAGCGCACTATTATCAAAGTGCTATATGAGGAAGATGAAAAGCTTTTTCCCTATTCGTTTCCAAACGATGAAAACAATCCAGACTATCAGGCATTGATGGAAGAAGGTTGGGATCATGATAAAATTTTGGATGACACTGTTGAGAGATTAAAAGCAGAATCAAGAGCACATAACATACAAATCAATCTCGCAGCGAAAGAACTTGCTCGTGAAATGTTAGGCATGCAGGTTCTTCAAGATCAAAAAGACGAACTTGAAAAGAAAGTTTCTGATCAAGAGTCAACTCTACTCAATTTAGATAAACAAGTTAAGATCAAAAAGAATGAGATTGACACTGAGTTCTTTCAAATTCTTTGGCAGGATAATGAAAGTAAAGAAGAGTTGTTTAAGTTTAAGTTATGGGCTTTAGAACTTGATGTAATAAAAGAAGCTGATAAAGACATTAAATCAAAAATTAGAAAATCAACTAGAATTACCGAAGGTATGGGATTTATCGACAGTTTGCTTAAGTAATTTTGTAAGGTTATATTATGAAATGCATGGTGCCTGAAACAGGAATAACAATTAATCCTATTGGCGAAATAGTTCTATGCTGTGCTGGGGACAACACAGCTATATCTCATATTAAAGACGTCCCTGATCTTACTGATTTCTTTAATGGTGAAGTTTATGATAAGCTTCGTAAAGATTTTAAAGAAGGCAACTTTCCAAAACAATGTAACGTGTGTAAGATACACTGGGAAGCTGGCCGTATAGCTCGTTTCGATTCTTATAATCGCTTTATTTTTCCAACATATGAAGAAGATAAGGCCGCGCCAATTACTCCGATTCGATTTTTGGAAATTACTACAAGCAATATTTGTAACCAGATGTGTGTTACTTGCTCTGGTAAGTATAGTTCTAAATGGGCGCCATACGAGAAAATGGCTGTAGAATCTGGCCTTACTTGGCGAGATGAGAACCACAAGTTTCATACTGAAATGTATAAGATGACGAAAGAAGATGTGGATAAGGTATTAGATCTAGTACCACATCTACAGCATCTTACGATTAAAGGTGGCGAGCCGTTTGCCGATCCAAATAATATTCTCATCCTTAAAAAGCTTGCTGAAACGAATCCGAAGTGCCGTGTTGAGATTTGCACTAATTTTCAGTTAGTTACTGATTATGTAATTGAGTTGCTACATCGCATTGATGAAGTTCATGTCCAAGCAAGCATTGACGGTGTGCATGAAATGTATGATTGGATCCGAGGAGGCAATTTTCAAAAAACAATAAACAACATTAAACGATATCATAAATATGCAGGCAGGCATGTTATCGTAGTATCCACTGTTTCGGTTTATAACTGGATGCATCTTTCAGAACTCATTGATTATTTTATTGATGTGCCAGGTGTTCCTCGTATCAGTATGGCGAACCTTGTAACGTTTCCAAAGTATTGTTCACCCAACTTCTTAACAATACAACATCAGGAAGAAGGAAAGAAAAATCTATTTGATTATTTAGAATCTAAGTTTACTAAAAGATCAGACACATATTGGGTAAGTGATAAACTGCATGTAAGTAATTTAAACAACGTAATGAGTGTTGAAACAGCAATAGACCCGTTTAAAACTCCTGTGGAAATAAGAAAAAGAATGATTGAATGGATTGATTTTTGTTTAGTAGCTCGAGAAAATAACGAAGACATATATGAGTTGGCTCCATATTTGAAGGAATACAAATGAAGTATGTAGACACTATTAACAAGTATAGAAAAAAAGAGATACCTGCCTTATACAAAACAGTAAGCTGCTGGGCTCCGTTTCAGTCTATTCATATTAATAAGAAAGGCAATTTAAAGGTTTGCCCGTTTATTATGCGTAACCCAACAGAGCACAAAGACACTACACCTTACGAAAAAGCTCCTACGGAGCATCAGGCACGATGGAAGCCTGGAGACAGTTTAAGAGATATATGGCAGAATGACGAAGGTTTTGAAGAAATACGTCAGGCTTCTATGACGGGCGATTTGCATGAGTGGTGTAGATATTGCAAAGAACAATGCGATGCTAATAAGCCTGCCAGCAGTTTAGATTTTGATTGGGTAGGCGGTGAGAGAGACTTAAATCATTCGGTTCCAAAAGATATAGAACTAGAACTTTCAAATACTTGTAATTATAAATGCAAATTCTGCAGTCCATACCATTCTTCTCAACATATGGAAGATTTTGTAAAGAAGAATCCAGGCACTGCGCATAGATTTACAAGTATATATGATGATCCAGAAGTTGGTGATGCTTTCGTAGAATCTTTACGTGAAATTATACATGAAGTTTATAAATTAAACTTTACAGGCGGGGAGCCATTCGCTCAAAGAATAGTACATAAAATTCTTAAGATGGTAGAGGAGGAAAACCCAGAAAAGCTTCGCATTCAATTTACAACAAACGGTAGTATCTTAAATGGATACGCAAGAAAATTTGCTCAAAGACCGAATACGCAGTTTACGATTTCATTAGATTCAATTGATTCTGAGATATATCAAGATTTAAGAAGAAATGGTAATTTAGAAACGGTTTTAAAACATATAGATGAACTTCAATCATATGGTGTTGCTGAGATTGGTTGTTCATTTGTTATTAGTAAAGATAACGTGTGGACTTTGCCTAAAATACTATCATTTTGTAATAGAAAAAATCTTTCTTTTGCCTATCATGTTATGGCTCCTATGGGTGGAACAACATCCCCGCAAGATATCGCACCTTGGGCAGTAGAAGAAGAGACTCCAGAGTATTTAGATGAGCTTAGAAACTATTTAAACAACGCTCTTATTGAGTTTGGTACCGATGAACAAATTTGCATTAAAAATATTGAAATGTATCGTCAGTATATAGAAAGATTGAAATGAGTATACCTGCTTGTAGATGGCCAGATCATGCACTCGTAATTGATCCACAAGGTTGGCTCAAGCCTTGCTGCATGGTAGGACCTAGGCATATAAACGATATTATAACAACTGACAAAGAAGAATATAAAATTAGCACAGCAACTGAATATGAAGACTTTGTTTACTCTGATTTGAATATGCACATAAGACGAGAGCTTGAAGAAAAAGGTATTGGAGGAACTGCTGCATGCGATAATTGTGCTTCAAGAATAAAACAAAAAGATGGCACCCACGCTGGAGCATTCTATTGGCTGAATCCAGAATGGAGAAAATATGAGCCGGGAAAGATTAGTTATTTAGAATTTACTACAAGCAATATTTGTAACCAAACTTGTATAATGTGTAGTAGTTATTTTAGTACTAAATGGGCTACTATAGATAGTCTGTTTGGAAATTATCAACAGCCTCATGTTAATTTGACTGAGTCTGATATTGAAAAGATTATAAGCTTGTTGCCTGATCTACACGTGTTGCATATTAAAGGCGGTGAGCCATTCTCCGATCTACGTAATGCTAAAATACTTGAAGAGTTGGCGGCAGTTAATCCTGATTGCACTGTATGGCTCACGTCAAACTGCTCTTTGGTTTCAAAACGATTTATGAATACTTTGAAAAAATTTAAAAAAGTAGAAATGGTAGCAAGTCTAGATCATATTGGAAGAAAATATGAATGGATACGTGGAACCAATTTTAACAATACATTAGAAACAATTAAAAAACTCAACGAAGAAGCTGGTATTGTCCCGAAGGTAATTCCTACTATATCTTATTTTAACATACTTGATATACAGGAAATAAATGACTTTTATATGGACAATCCTCACGTGTATATTGGAAGCAATGAACTCAGAAGTTATAACTTATTATTCAATCCACCTGAAATGAACTATCTAAATACTCGAACACAAGAAGAATTAGATACAATCAACCAAGGACTAGTGTCTCAATTTAATCAGGATATGCATAACGAGTTATATCGTAAAATTGAAATTATGAATGGCATACGAGGATTCAGATGGCAGGATTGTTAAACATTATATTCGTAAAACATGGCGATAAGTATAGCGCAGAGCATGTAAATCGTTTGTATAGTCAGTGCATTCAGTATTGGCCCGATGCAAGATACCATTGTTATACAGAGTACCAAAAGGGTATTGATGCTAGAATAAACATTATCTGGTGTTTCAATAAACCTAAACTTAAATACTGGTGGAACAAACTAGCAATGTTCTGCGAAGATTTTCCTGTTGAAGGGAAATGTCTTTACTTTGATTTAGATATGAATATTAAAAGAGATCCTTCTGAGTTCATTACATGGGATGGTCTAACAATACTTAAAGATTATTGGAAAGATGATCTATACATGGCTCCGCATGCCTATGATGTACACATAAATAGTTCTGTAATTACATGGACTGCAGGACAGCAACGTGACGTGTGGGAACACTTTCTATCTAATAAGGATTACTTCATGAGAAAGTATCCAGGCATTGATAGGTTTCTTGTACATGAAAAGATTCTACACAATACGTTTAAACATGGAATAGTAAACAGCATGGCAAACCCTGCTGAATGGGATGCGCCAATTGATATGTATAATGGATTAAAATATGAACTACAAAGAACTGATCTATAAGAATGCTATTCAAGAAATCGAAAGAATTTATAAAGATTCACAATATAACCAAGACGAAGATTTATATAGATCGTTCGATATTATAAACAGCATTAACGATGCACAAATGGCTAGTAAAGAATGGCTAGTATCTGAGCTCTCAAACTATCTTAATGATGACTATTATCCAGATGCACCTTTGAAAGATATTCTGGTAATGGGAAGTTGGTACGGTCTTACGGGAATTTTACTAAGAGAACACGTTAATGAAGAAGTAAAGATCTGGAATGTTGATTCAGATCCTACGTGTGAACGCATTCACTGGGAATTAAAACAAGATATTCCTGAGTGTAGAAACAATATTGGCATAACTGATGATGCTATTAATTATTTCTTAGAAAGAAAATATGCTTTTCAGCTGATTATTAATACAAGCTGTGAACACATGGATCCCGACGATATTAAGCTTATCACAAATTATAAAGATCATAATACGATGATTTGCTTTCAATCAAACAACTACCACTCAGAACCAGAACATATTAATACTCACGATAGTCTAGATTCTTTTGTAGAGTCTTTAGATTTAGTAAGAGTATATTATAAAGGTGAAATGAAGCCCTCTGAGGACTATACAAGATACATGGTGATTGGAATATGAAGCGAGTAATTTTTACAACATATGACGATATTGAATACTTAAAAGATAAATGGCAGATTGCGCAGCATGCTCAGTATATGGTTTCTGAATATTTCGACAGGCTTATTCAAAATAAGAAAGATTATGCTGAGAAAATCGGCGTAGACTTTAAGTTCTATCATAATCAGATGGGTGATATGGATATAGGCGATAATGAATTCACGAAGGCAAATCTATATAAGCATAAATTGTTTGCTCAGCTTGCTGAAGAATATGGCGAGGTGATGTATGTGGATATGGATGTAATCTTCAATACGAATGAAAACGTGTTTGAAGAGTTAGATTTAAGTAAAGGCATTCATATAAAAGATCAAGACCAAGATATTAAGAATAAAGAGCGCGAGAGTATTTTATTTGGGATGGTTGGCCAGCGCAGTCCTACAATTAAATATCATATTACAAAAGATATGTTGGATGGTCAAGATAACCACGTGATGAACACCGGTCTTATGATTGGTAAGTCAGAACATATCAAACAAATACGTTATGCAGAGCGTATGATTGAAGCCGCAGAGCTTATTCAAAATATTAAAGATGCTAACGTATATAGAGACGATGCTCATTTTCTAAGAGCTTACTATTATCCAAACAATGAGAGCATCTTTTCTTATATTATGGAAAAATATGAGGTTCCTTATGTTCTAATGGAGCGAGAATGGCATTGGATTTTAAGCCGAGATCCTGTCATACCGGATTGGAATAAGATCAAGATAGCTCATTTTGTAAACAAAAAGTTTAATGCTTATTTTAGCGATAAGACAAAGTGCATATACTCGATCTATATTGAAATACCAGACGACAAGCTCGACAATCCAAGAGGACATAAAGATGATCCTATAAATAAAAGTAAAAGAACAAAAGATCGTTTAGCTCAATACAAAGAACAGTTGCATCAAAATCACACAGAGTATGCAAAGGCCATTGGCGCGGATTACATCGAGTTTGGGTATGATGATCAGTATATTGAGTTCGCAAAAAGGTTTACAGATCTTTCAGTATATGATATAATTAATCTATACAAAGTTTGGTTGCTCGATAAGCTTACACATGATTACGATCTGGTTCTATATATTGATTACGACGTATACTTCCATAGTCATGTAGACGCGTTTAATTATTTAAAAGCAGAGGTAGCTTTTTGTTGCAATAAAACTACTAAAGAGGAATCGAATGTATTTCCAAACAGACCAACCTATTTTAAAAATTACAACTACGATTTTAGATCTCCTCAAAGCAAATATTGGAATACACATGCTTTATTACAAGATGAAGATTTAGAACCAAACAATGATATTTTTAATACAGGAATTATGATGGGTTCTCGTGCATTAATGGAACAGCTTGACTATTTTAGCGACATAGAAGAAATCATTCAAAAAATGAAAGAATTAAAAGAGGATTCGATATATCCTCCACAAATTCAATCAGCCTTTGGTTATGATAACGAAACAATTATGTCGTATAAGGTACAAAAGAATCAAGTACCCGTTGAAAGCTTATGTGAAATGTGGCATAATAAACACGATCATAATGATCCTAAATCATTTGAAAAAGGAACAGCAGCTTATGAAACATCAGCGAATAAATTATGGAGTACAGTAAAAAGGGAAAACACAGTAATGACTCATTTTATCAGTAAGAATTTTGGTTTGGTGTTTAATGATAATAAATACAATTAAGCTTAAATCAATACAAAGGGAATATTAAATGTCATACATTCAGAATAGTGTTTGGTCTAATAGCACCACTAATTTTCCAGATGCTGACACAGCTAGGGCTAACATGAGATCATATCTTCCAGAATCGCATAACTCGTATGTTAAACCAGAAGCAGAAAACGTTTCATTTGATGTTGCTACGCAGACCCTATCTTTTACTAGGAACTGGGATAGCGAAAGTGATTACATCGCGTTCTTCAATTTCTGCAGCGACAACTCTTTAAACATGGGCGAATGGCAAGAGATTACCTAATGGCAGTTCGCAGTTCTATATAATGGAGATTTTATATGTGGTTATCTATAGTCACAGGTATTTTGTGGTATCAAGTTATTGCTCATGTAGGTATTAGTTTAGGACTACATAGATATTTTTCGCATAAAGCGTTTAAAGCTGGATATGTATTTGAAATAGTTGTTCTGTATATGTCAGTATTGGCTGGTAGTCGTAGTCCAATTGGTTGGATTGCTACTCATAGAATGCATCATCATCACTCAGACACTGATAATGACCCGCACAGTCCAAACACAAAGGGCTTTTGGACTGTGTTGTTTTGTCTTTGGAAAGTAGAGTCTATACCCGCAAAATATAGTAAGGACTTATTTGCAAATCCCAGAATAAAGTTCTTTCATAATTACTGGAAGCGCATTTGGGCAATCTCTGCCATAACAGCATTAATTTTAAGCCCAACTTTCTTTTTATCTTTCATTGTAATACCCGCCCTAGTCGCGCCTATTGCATTTGGTATGGTGAACGCACTTACCCACTATGGTGGAATACATAATGTACCTTGGATCAATATATTAGTAGGTGGCGAAGGTTATCACAAAGAACACCATAATGGTAAAATTGTAAGGTTTCATAAGTATGATCTTACTGGATACATATTGGAGATTTTAATGAAATGGCACATATTCAAAAGAACATAACGCTATCTGACGAAGAAGAAAAGATTCATGTCTCAAAAGGTAGCCGTAGAGGATGGATGGATAGCGATTGGACATACGATATAAAATCAAATGCAATATCTAAATTAAAAATAGATATAGAAGAAGACCTATGGAATGATTTATCAGACTTGGTGGTACAATTAGAATATAAAGACTTTTATTCTGAAACGTTAAGGTTATGTGAATGGCCTATATGCGATGCAACATCAAAACTCAAAGAAAAGTTTAAGGTGTTTGATGATGATGTAGCTAGATACGTGATTATGGGTCAGTTCGCTGACAAGCACGTGTTTCCACATGTAGACCCAGTACGATCTACATCTGTTTATATGCCGTTACTGCCAAGAGGTAACGATTACACGCCATTAGAACTGTATTACAACAACAAGATAATTGGGACACCCGCAAACGATAGCCCATGCGTCTATGCGTGGAACACCAAAATACCACATGCCGTATATCAGTTTGGAATGGCTCGTTACAACGTTCAAGCCGCCATTAACTTGCCATACAACGAGTTCTTCGAAAAGTATAGAGAATTGTTTGATGTTTAGTAAATTATTATATTTGCCACTTGACATTGAAACCCCACCACTAACTTGTCTTGAAAAGTTAAATGATAAAGAATATGATTTGCTGATACGAGATAATTACCGAAACTGCTTTCACGTCCCTATGATGATGAAGACAGATGAGGGTTTCGCTTGGACAGATACATCAAAAGAATTTCCCGATTTAATTGAGTGGGCAGAGGATTGCCTATTTCCTTGGTCTGGCAAAAGTCGCATCATGATTATTACGACACCACCAAGGGAAGAAAATCCCCCACATATAGATTGTAGCCCAGAGATGTTTAAAACTTTACAGCACAAGTTTAGATATGTATTACAAGGAAATATTGACGACCTCGTATTCATGTCTGAAGAAGGTGACATCCAATTAGATGAAACTATCAACAAGCCATTCATTATGAGTGGCAAGTGGCCTCATTATATGAAGAACAATACTGACACTACAAAGTTTACCTTTGCTTTTGGTGCGCCTTGGGATGGAGATTTGGAAGATTCTATGTACAAAAACGTTTTGAATACAAGCTATGATCTGTATAGTAAATTCTACAAGTCTTTTGATGGTCTGCGGCTACCAAAAGATTACCAAGATTATTATGAAGAAAAGTACAAATGAGTTACCTGAGTTATGAAGTAAGACGATATGTGGAACTCATAGTCGATCTGAAAGGCAAAAAAGTATTAGACTTTGGATGTAACCACGCAAACTTTTTGCCGTGGGATGGCGACTACACTGGCTATGATATTGATGCGCAAGTCATAGAACAAAATAAAATAGACTACCCTGATTGCATTTGGTTGCAACAAGATGTTTATAATTGGCAGTACAATCACACTGGCAAGGCCGCACACGATTGGAATATGTTTTCAAAATATGACATAATATTTTTGTTCAGTGTTTTTACCCACACCGACTTAAATGAATTTAAACAAACCACGAAAAACCTCAACAATCATTTAAATGAAGGTGGTAATATACTCGCATCCTATATATCTTTGAATGATACTAACAATTTATATGATATATTCAACCATAGGAAAGAATTGTTTGCTGATATTCCAAGCCTAGTAGAAGAATTGAGTGGTCTTAATAGCGCGGTGGTGGCGGTGGTAATAGAAACAAAAGAGTTGATGGTTTTTAAAAATATCGAAACAATACCAAAATTTACTAATAAGACATATTTTTTAGCATTATATGATGATGATTTTATATCAAAAACAATGGATGCTAAGGTAATAGATAACACTCATATGTTTGGTGGAATTATGGGGTCGCAGAAATGTCTATACTTTACACGTCATTAATTAAACTGCCAGAAAAAATAACGTGCGTTGCTGACGCAACCTCTCAACTTAAAAGAGCTGTAAAGAAGCCACCAGCATTAGATAATGTAAAGTCGGAGATTGTGATGATCGATGAATGGCACATAAATATCATTAGACAGTTTGAGACCATACATCAATACCAAGCTTGGTTATTTTCTGACGATAGAAATAATAGTGATGATATATTAATGAAACGCGGGTTTTACCTCTATACGAAACAGGCACATATATAAATGAAAGATAGAAAACAACTTCCACCATTCTTGAAACTACAACATCAATTTGACATATCTCGCATATTAGATGCGTTTAAGAAGTTTGAAGACATTAATCTATATGACGACTTGAATGCAAGTAATCCTGATAGTGCCTATGGAGACTTCTATAACAGTAGCAGTAAGTTAGAACATCTAAAGAAATTTGCAGAAAGCAACGAAGATGTATCAAGGGGAAGTAAATTTTACAAACAACTTAGCCTAACAGAATTTGATGGTGATAAACCTCAGAGGCAATTAGAGCAAGATACAGGCATCAAAACATACAGAAAAAGTACAAACCCTGATGACCCTAGCTACGACCCCGTTATGGACGAACGTAGATATACAAAGCGCAAAGATATATGCACTGGATATTGGAATGACATACTAGATACGTTTAAATCGCCAGTTACAAGAACACGGTTTGCTTATATGGCTCCGGGACACAGCATCAAGCCTCATATAGACTACAACACAACGTATAGCATACGCCTGCATATACCTATCATCACCAATGAAAATGCGCTTATGTGTGTAAAAACAAAAGATGGTTTACAGAAAATACACATGCCAGCGGATGGTAGTGTTTATTTTTTAAATACAGGCATGACACATTGGGCAGAAAACAATGGCGACGAAGGTAGAATACATTTAGTAATTTCTTTGAATGGTCAAGAAGACTTATGATTAGCATAAAAGAAATAGATAAAAATCTTTTGTATAGCCCAGCGGCACACCAAGGTGATACTCGACCAGCAGAGATATATTCATTCTTTCCGTATGAATACCCAGAGAGAACACAAGAATTAAATGATTACGCCAAAGAACTGAACGATGACCACCGATTGGTAGATAACTACAGGGATGAAAATTTCTTTGATCATGAGTTTGTGAGTGTTTGGAAAAGAGATGGTAAAATTGTAGGATTTGCTTCTGGCCTTTCGAGAGACAACTATCCATTAAATTCTCTGCGTATCCTAAATAGATTTTACCACGATAAGCAAAATTCCAGAGTTAAATTCACAAGGGAAGTTTTGCGTCCAGCCACTTTTCACTGCATTCAGCATCAATTGATATTAGCTGACAGGTTGTGTTATGATTACGCATTTATAAGTAGAGAGCCACGAACAAACAAATTCTTTAAAATGTTTACAAAGGCTTTACACGAAAGAAGTACCCACGAATGGGAGTTCAAAGAAGGTCCGTTTTTATTAGTGGAGAATGACGAAGACAATCCTAAGGCGTGGCAAAGTATTTCTGTAGCGCATCTAAATAATGATAATAGTTTTTGGGAGAATTGGAAATGAAATTGACTAACCCGTTTGTTATTGAAACAGATATTAAAGGTGATCGTAATTTCTTTGAGCCATACATGGATCAAATGGAATGGACTGACACTAATAAACTTTACTCAGAGCATGAAGAATATCAAGATACGATGCACGGTAGGGAGATGGTCCACCATTACGTCAAGCATATTGATTCTTACGACATGTCTCTCAAGAAATACTTAATGCGTATGTTTAAGCGTTTTGGTATCAACACAAAAGATTTTAGGTGTGATTTCTTTTTGACTAAAGCTGGTGGTAGTATGCCAATGCATGTTGATGGAATGAGCAAGTTTGCCATTCTAGTACCGTTAAGCAAAAACACAGGTGCTTTGGTTTGTGAAGATCAATCTGAAAAACTGGAATTGGTGTACCAAACACTTACTATCCTAAACACTCAAATATCACATGGTGTTAATGAACCAACAGAAGACCGATTGCTCTTTAGGATTGCAGTGCATGATGTCAATTTTAAAGACATTGGAATTTACAAAACGTTGGCTTAGTAAGTTACGCACCCCACAATATGTATTCTCACAACATCGTTTGATGCGTTTATTGCGGTATGTCTTTTTGTTGTGTCTACCAAATAATGCGAACCATCTGCTGGGTATCTGTGAACTTCATCATCAATTACCATAAAGCAATGATCGTGTGTTATTAGTGGGATGTGTACCCTTTTAGATAAATCCACATGATAACTGTAGCATTGATACGGGTTCATTTTCATTAATCTGGTGCGACACATCCCCAAATCCTTGAGTATAGAGTTGGTGTATGGTATATCATATATTGGCGTATCAAAGTCTGTTTCGCTGTGTTTCATGTTATCAAAACGACCCAACCCATACTCATTACTTTCGCCTTCAACTTTTTGCAACATAAGCTGTCTTTCGTAATCTGGCAAATCACTTAGTTCTTTTATTACTTTATCAATGTCAATTTTCATATGAAATATCCAAGAATGGGATTGGTGTATTTGATGAATTAACTTTCTTAGCAATTATACCATGTTCTTTTAATTTGCTAATGATCCAACTCGTTTTATAAACAGCTATGAATGTCTCTCCGCTGGAAACCCCATAATTATTGTCAGTTAGGTAGAAATGATCATCACGGTTGCCTCGAAAATCAACAGATGTGTTATACTTATTTATTCTGCGTTGGTAGAAGTATTCCATAATCTTCTTAGAGTTTTCATCGCCATCATTACATAGATATGAAGTGAGAACTTTCTTTGGGTTCAACGATCTAAACCAATAAAGTGTTTCTATAATGTCTTCAATTACCATATGGCTAAAAACGCTGTAAGACCATATAAAATCTCTATGAGTCATTACTGGATAGACGTAGGGATCGTTTGTTCCGTTATGATTATACATTTCATTGTATTTGTTTAAATGAACGAACTGTGCTTTAGGAAATTCTTCTTTGCCGGCGCTAATAGCTTCTTCAACTACGTCAACAGAAGTATAGGTTTCTTCATTAATATCACCATTTGAAAAATGCAAAAGATTACCACTGGCCCCACCGTAGTCTAGCAACTTAGAGTCTTTTGTGTATTCAGGAATCAGTTCATTAAATAGCGGGTACCGATTGGTACTTTCATTTCTTGGATGTATCATTATGTATAGTACTCCATTTCAATCTCTTCTTTTGGTTTAGCTGGAAAGGTGAATGTTAGATCTGTATGATGTTCTCTTGGATCTCTATTATCGTCGGCATATCCTATACCTATCATTACTGCAGGATCATAACTTGAATCTTCTATTAAAAGTGTTCGTAAAGCATCAACATCAAAACAAGCATTTCCTCCAGTTTTATATCCAAGAGAGTTTGCTACAAAAAACAAGTAACCAAGGGCGATACCTATAGCCATGTCTGCGTCTCTCTTAAAAGGATATTCAAAATGGCCAACTCTATCTTTAAGTGATTCTTGTTTAGCATAAGGAACATTGTATCCAAAAACTACAAGTAGATTAGCAAGGGTTTGTGGGTTTGTGTAGAACGTCATATTATCAGGACTTACTGGTTGAGTTGGATCTGTCAAAACTCCAAAGCCTCCATTGCCACCTGGATTTGTAATGTCGTGTATTTGTTCTATAAGCTCTCTGTCAGTAATAAACTTTACGTTGTAGAAAGCATAGTTTTGCTTGCTGGGGCAGTAACGAGCAGCTGCCTCTAATAGATCTATATGATCTTGAGGAATTTGCCGAGATGTATCCCAGTTTCGCTGGCAATGTTGAGTAGATTTGATAAAATTTATGTCCATGTGAATATTTATGTGAAAAAAATTGTAAAAAAATTACAAGCCATTGATTTCCTTGCAAATCTTTTTTCATTTTATTTGAAAAAAAGTGCGAAAAAGGGTTGACATTTGCCTTCCGAAGTACTATATTATTAATATAAGGAATCAAACAAAAGGAACTAAAAAATGCGTAGAGATTCAAAAACAAACACTTTCACTGGCTACACTGCTGAGAAACTGGCTGAAAATTTTGAAGGTGCTTATGTTAAAGGCGGTGTATGCCGTTGGAAATCAAACGATCAGGTTCCTTTTGAGGACATGCTAACTGACTTCGCTGAAGCTGGTTTTATTCGTTTCGTAGTTATCGGCGAGTCTCTTACAGCTCGTGAAGCTGATAACGAATCTTTCTTCGCCGAGTACAGAAAAGCTCAAGCTAACCGCACTCCAGAGCAGATCGCTGAAGAGCGTTTCGAAGCTCGAGCAGCTATGGGTCCAGGCATTGACATGGTTAACATCTTCACTGGTGAAGTTTATACTACTTAAATCGAGTAAATTTTTTTCATTTTATTTGAAAAAAAGGGTTGACATTCACTATCAAATGTACTATATTACTATTATAGGAACAGGAGGAACCACCTATGAAATATGTAATCTCTACTCAGTGTCTTGAAAACTACGGTGCTCACTGTGAGTCTGGTAAGTTTACCGATGGTAATGCATATTGGAAGATGAAAGGCGGGGCTGACTACATCGTCAGCGGTCTTGAGCGTATTCAAGATGCCGTTGCTTTCGTTGGTGCTCTATGCATGCAGAACAACCTGTCATTCAAAGAGTTTCCTACTACATTTCGCACTCACGACGAGTGGGAAGATGAACTCGCAGGGTTGGACGACGACTATCGCGACTTCCTCGTCTCTAGTGCTAAACGAGTATCTCCACAGGAGGTACTCTAATGTACACTGTTATGAATGCTTCTAACAACCAAATCGTGGCTATGTGTTCTCGTTTAGAAGATGCAAAAGCTTTTCTCTGCTCTAAAATTGATCATCCAACCGTCTATATCATCGTACATAAGGAATCAAAATAATGGCATACGTTACTTACAAAGGTCGTACTTCTTCCGATTATCGCTTCACTTGTAAATCACTTGATGATCCTGCAATTGCAGATCTTAAAACGATGCTTGTTGAAGAAAACAACTACATTAAACGTGCTCGTAAAACTGGTTTTACCTTCTTCGCGCAAAAACCAACACGCGGTCTTCGTATCCGTCCTCGCGGTCCTCGTTTATCTCAGTGGGCTAAAGATACTCCTTGGGAAAATGCAACACATTACGACGTTTACGTACGCAATTATAGTTGACAATCTCTCTAATCTTGTTATAATAGAATTATCGTTACACAGAAAGGAACACACACAATGTTTATGGGCGATATGAAATTTACTACTGCTGGCGACTTCTTGGCTTCACAAGAATCACAATTACATTATGCTGATGACAACATCGCAGAAACCTCTGGTCAAGAAACATTCAATGCTGACGGAGAGTACACTCCTCTTATTGAAGGTATTCGT
>Ga0233432_10001223_pt1 | contig 24961 bp, 19 predicted proteins | sample SI_122_August201_6_FD_179870 | JGI IMG/M metagenome (GOLD analysis project Ga0233432, IMG submission 179870) | Seawater microbial communities from Saanich Inlet, British Columbia, Canada - SI_122_August2016_10_MG | ecosystem: Environmental > Aquatic > Marine > Inlet | place: Canada: British... | reverse complement strand
CAGACAACGAGCATGGAACCTTACAATCGAGTCGGGCGAAACAAAGAGTCAGCAGGCTTCATCTCTTGGTGCCAGCCAACTGGTTTGGAAACGTGAAGGGACAAACCGTTCGAAAGAAGACCTTTAACCGAGCCTATTTAGTTCGAAACGCTTCACTTTCGACGATCAGATAAACAAGCTCCTGGAGTCCGTTACCTTGGCGATCAAGATCGGCGACGATACGATCGACTTCCGGACGATCTGAATACTCCAATGTGCGCCCCGTCGAATACGCGAGCATCTTCTCGGTCAAACAACGCGAAAACTGATCTATCCTTTCCGCCAGAATCGCTTTCAACCCTTCAACGTTTTCGAAAGTCTCTCCATTCGGCAACTGACCCGACGCGTCAACTACCGGCCTCTCACTCCCTCCACGTCGATACCGATCGCGCCAACCGCCTATCGGATCGTAATTCTCAAGAGCGAACCCCAATGGATCGATTTTCCGATGACATTCGTTACAGGTCTCAACTGTACGGTGCTTCTTAAGTTGATCGCGAATCGTAGTGGCTCCTCGGATATCAGGCTCAAGTGGTTCTACATCTGGCGGAGGCGGAGAAGGCGGCGTACCGAGAATATTCTCCAACACCCAGATCCCCCGAATCACCGGCGACGTATCGATCCCATTCGCGCTTGCCGTCAAAACGCTAGCTTGACCAAGCAATCCCCCACGTCGGGAATCCGGACCTAGCGGAATTTTTCGAAATTCCGACCCTGTCATTCCCTCGATCCCATACAACCGAGCTAAGCCGCTATCCACGAATGTGAAATCAGCATCCAAGAACCGATCAATAGGCAGATTCTCATCTAGGATATTTTGAAAAAACAACTGCGTCTCTCGCTTCATCGAACGCTCCAAACCATCCACGTAATAACTCTCGAAATCCTTCGGACTCGGGGGCATCGACCCGATTTTGTACAATTCAAGCCAACGTTCCGTAAATTGTTCCGTAAAGGCCCGAGCACGCTCGTCCTTCAGCATTCGAGCCGCTTGTTTTCGTAACGTATTTGTTTTCCCAAGATCACCGCGTCTCGCAAGCTTCCGTAATTCTTTGTCTGGCTGCGACGACCACAAAAAATAGCTCAACCGAGATGCCAGAGCGTAATCATCCAAAGTTCCATCCGACTCCTGAAGGAAAAGAAAGCCCGGCGAGCAAAGAGCCGCCCTCAAGCCAATTTTAAGCGCTTCGAATTCGCTCAACCCCGCCTCGTGTTTCGCTTTGGCAAGTCCCACCAAGGCATTCAGCTCTTCCCTCTCAACTGGCCTACGAAACGCCCGCTCCGAAAAGCGTTTTAGAATTGGCTTAGCGTTAGAAACCTTTGGCTCGAAATTGCCAAACAAAGCTCGATAACTCGGCGGCGGCCAACTTTCGAAAAATGGCCCTTCCAGCTCGATCTCGAAAACGCGAATACGCGGTCCGTGGTAACCTCGATAAAACGCCGCCCACCCATCTCTGGCGTTCATTCGACTCGAGGTTCCTTTCGTATCTAGATTTTCAGGAACAAATGTCGCTATTCGTTTCGCCTCTTCCGCGATTTTCCGAGCAACCGATTCCTCAATCGAGTAGGGATAGATGTTATCGCTAGGCAAAAGGTACTCGTCTATGTATTCCTGGAAACTATCCGGATAATCCATCACCAGAGACTTGCGCAAAGGCTTCACGCGATTGGGTCCATTGGGAAATGTCAACCTCGGCTGAAAGCCGGCGTCCAACCAAATGCGCGACTCATACCACTTAGCCTCGTCTTCCGATATTACGAATTCCTCCAACGTACGATCGGAAGAGGTACGATTCTCGAGATCGCCATAAGCCGACGAACCCGCCACCACCTCCACTCTCAATGGCTCGCTTTTCCGCGTGCCGACATATTTTTCTTCGTAAGGATACTCGCGGTCGATCGCCCGTGCCTTGAACCGCAACTCGTAGTACCCGCTACTTGGTACTCCTTTTTCCAGTTTCGACAGCCAAAGATACCCACCTTCGTCCGTTGTATTCTTTCGAATATGCTGAAACTGACCGTCTACGTCCTTACCATCATGCCGATTAGAGGTCTTGTAGAAAGGCGCCTCAAACTGGTAGCGTTTCACCTGCGGCTTCCCCCCAGCCATGGCAGCCGCATCGACATACGCCTCCGCCGCATCCAAGTAGCCTTGCAGCAAAAAATCGGACGTCGACAAAGCGGAACCTATATTAACGAATCCTTCCTCCGTTTCATCTGGCGGGAAAGTCTCCGTAGGATCGGACAACATAGGCTCTAAACTCAAAAGGTCCCGCACCGTTCGATCATACTCCACACGGTTCAATCGACGAAATACCGTTTGTCCGCCCGTGCTCTTCAACGCATCGTAAGCCACGTCCAATTTTTCAGTTACCCAAGCCACTACCTCCAGCCTTTCACTCGAGCCCGGTTGCTTGGACTTGCTCGGCGGCATTTCCCCCAAATTCAACTGATCGGCTATGTCCTGCCATAACCACATTGATTCCTCGTCTGAGAAATCAACCGCTAAGGTATCGTAACGGCGATCCCCCTTTTGCTTATCGGGTCCATGGCACTTAATGCAATACGTATCCAAAAAAGGCCTAACGGTTTCTTCGTAGGAGGACGCCGCCCAAACGCCCCCAAGAGAGACGAAAGTCGCGCCCAAAATCGAAATCGAGAAACGTATCAACTTCATAATGATGGGATTCACGCTATTTTCAATCCACTCAAGGTTGAGCTTCCTCGATTAAATTGGTCCACTTCCAATCCAAAACGCTGCAACATTGACACGTACAAATTACATAAGGGCTCTCGGCGATGTTTCTCCCCTGGCAAGACCTTGTGCTCGCCATGACTGAATCCGCCTCCAGCCAATAGGACCGGTAAGTTTTTATTTGAATGGGAACTACCATTACCCATTCCACTGCCGAACAACACCATCGTGCGATCAAGCAAACTCTGTCCATCGGGCTCTTGAACGGATTTCAAGCGATCCAGAAAGCGACTCAATTGCTTCACTTGAAATTGCTCGATCACCATCAATCCGCGTCTCAGTTTCTCCGCTTTTCCATGGTGGGAAAAACCATGATAACTGCCAATTAAACCGAGATCGCTCGTATCGATAGATCCGGGAATTCCGACCGATGCCACGCGAGTCGAATCAGTTTCTAAAGCCAAAGCCAACAAATCATAGAAAACCGGCAAACTATGGGTAAACGCCCCTTCTATCGGTTCATCGATATCAACATTAGGCTTCGGTTTATCGAGCCATTCCCGAGACATCCCAAGCTTCTTCTCGATCTCCCGAACCGAATTCAAATATTCGTCCAACTTCTCTTGGTCAGCCTTTCCCAATTGGCTACTCAAGATCTTCGCATGGCTATTCACCGCATCCAAAATGCTCTCATTGATATCGTACGCATCGGCCCGCTTAGCACGTAGCGATGGAGCATCTTCTACAAACAAAGCCCGAAACAAATCGCGTGTCTTGCTCACCGGCGGAACATTCACCCCATTGCGAGTCCAGGAAAGCCGGCAATTCAAATCCCCGCTAGCCTCGCCAGGGCTGACCACTAATGACGAGAAACGCGTTCGAGCCCCGACAAATTCCGCAGCCCGTTGATCCACCGAAATATTCCCTTCCGGCCAATCGGAAGCATCCTGATCCTTAATTCCGCTCAAAAAAGAATGCACCGCACTGTGGCCTCCGCCTACATCGTGATCCAGATTGGAAAAAATAGAGAAATTGTCGCGATGCCTCGTAAGCGGCTCCAACACCTCCGGCATTCGATAACCGCTTCCCTCGCCTTTCGGGAAAAAAGTGTCTGGCATCAAGCCCAAAGGATTTCCCACGCACACCATTCGTATCGGCGAGCCCACACCGCTACTCCGAGCCGCTTCGCCAACTGCCGCTCGGGCAATTGGCCCCATTGCTTCCAAAAATGGCAAAGCCATCGTAACTCCGGCGCCTCTTAAAAACGTTCGACGATCCATATGCTTAAACGAGCTCATACGCGGTCTTTCTCTGCAGGGGTAATCATTTCGAATCAGCAAGATCCAAAACAACAAAAGTTGCAACCAATCCTACACGCATGTTACCAAGCCACCCCACTTTTTGGACAGGAAAGTTGCTGCCGATCTCCGAGCAGCCGATCTTGATGCTCTATGATCGCCCGGCCTAAACCATCTTAGTAGTGTAACGAAGTGAGCTCGGCCGTCGAAAACCCTATGCCCTAGCCGTTTCCAGCCCCGCGGGAACGTCTTTCGATTTCTTTCCCCGGTCGGCTCGATAGAACAGCCAGCATCCAATTCCTTGATACAAAATATTCGGAATCCAAAATAGCAAATCAGGACGATATTGATGCAGTCCATCCATCCAGCTAATTGCCGCCATCATAAAGTAGTAAGCCAAAGCCAAACCCATCGCCAAAAACAAATTAGCCGACGTTTCTTTACGCGAAACCCTTACCCCCAATGGCACTCCGATCAAAGCGAACGAAAGCACCGAAAAACCCATGGCGAACTTTTCGTGAAACGCCATTTTGGCTTTGTGATAAACAATCTCCGCCTCTTCCTGCTGCTCAGGAGTCCCTGTCTCCATCAGAACCAAGGCATCCGATTCCACGGTTTGCAGCTCTTTAAATGTCATCCATTTCAGTTTCTTCTGAAACGTTACTCGCCCGAAAATCTTATCGAGAGACAAAACAAAGCTCGTCGTATCGAATGACAAAGTCCCACGAATCTTCTTAAAATTCTCCGGATCCTCCGGATCGCGAACTTCGATCGTCCCCCGGTAAGGAATCAAGATAAGCGTATTCTCACCCTGATTATAACGAACCTCTCCCGACTCGGCCCGAATAAAACGCTTGGCTCGATTCTGTTCATCCAATTCCCAAATCCAAAGGTCATTCAGCTCAGCCCCATCTTTATCGCCGACGTAAATAACCAACCCGGAAAACCCCTTTACGAAGGTCTTTTCCTGGATAAAACGCAACGGGTCTTTCTGGATAATAGACTCCTTCTCTTGGCGAAATGCCGCTGTCGCTCTCGGCCCATAGTAAAAATTCATGACAAGCGAGGCCACAGTTCCCAGTATCGACAAAACAACGACCGAACTAGCCAGGCGAAAAATCCCTACCCCTGAGGCCCTGAACGCAGTCACTTCGTTCTGAGCCGACAATCGCCCCATGGTGAGCAAAATTCCCGTCAACAACCCCACCGGCAAAGCGTAGACTAGCAGATCCGGAATCATCAACTGAACCAGTTGGAAGAATACCGAAATCGTTAGATGACCGTTAGCCGCCATGTCCAACATATCCTTGATAATCCTTCCCGCCAGAAGGAGAAACGCAAACATAGCGACCGCGCCCAAACTGGTTCCCAAAGCACCTCGCAGAATATATCGATGGATCAAATTCACTTACCCGTTTAAGACATGCGTGACAGCTGACTTGTTCAAGCTAGAACTCACAGTAGATACCCTCCCCATAACCGAAAAGACTAGCCACTCGACATTCTCGTCTGTCCTCTCAACAGTCCCCGCCTTAACCATTTCGATGAAATACATTCCGGAAAAGAAGCCGATCTACGGCGAATCCCTCGAGTCGCTGCAAGCGTATCTCGAGCAGATCGGCCAACCCAAATTCCGCGCCAAACAGATTCTCGATTGGCTCTACAAAAAGCGGGCTCGCTCCTGGGACGCCATGAGCAACCTACCAAAACCGCTTCGCGAACAGCTGGAAATCGAATTCGAGATTGCGCCAACCAAACGCTTACTCGCCAAAGAATCAGCCGACGAAACTGAAAAACTCCTTCTCGAGATGGGCGATCGCTCCCTCGTCGAAACCGTCGTCATTCGCGCCCCCCAGGTCGGCGTAGGCCAGCAAAACTCTCGCAAAACCATCTGCATATCCACCCAAGTCGGCTGTGCCTATGGCTGCAAATTCTGCGCCTCCGGACTCGCCGGATGGAAACGCGACCTCAGCGTGGGCGAAATCGTATCCCAACTCATACATGTCTGCCACCTGGAAGACGCCACCACGGTTCGGGCCAAAGAAGAAATTGCTTCGTTTGACAACATCGTCGTCATGGGAATGGGGGAACCCATGGCCAACTATAAAAACCTACTCCCCGCCCTCCGTATCCTCAACGCACCTTGGGGACTCAATTTTGGAGCCCGGCGTATTACAATATCTACCTCAGGCATCGTCCCGAAAATCCTAGAACTCGCCGACGAACCCGAACAGTTCCGCCTCGCAGTCAGCCTTCACGGCGCCACCAACGAAGTACGCGAACAGATCATGCCCATCAACAAACGCTACCCTCTAGAGGAGCTCATCCCCGCAATTCGCCGCTACGGGCAGACCAAGGGACGCATGATCACTCTCGAATTCATCCTCATCGAAGCGATCAACGACACCTTTGAACAAGCCGAAACCCTAATCCGGATCGCCCTCGACCTCAACGCCCACGTAAACCTGATTCCCTACAATACAGTCCCTGGGCTTGACTGGAAACGTCCAAGTATCACCCGCCAAGACAGCTTCTATAATCGCCTTAAACGCGAAGGCGTCAGCGCCACCATTCGCCGCGAGAAAGGCCACGACATCGCCGCCGCATGCGGACAACTAAAGCTCAAAACCGAACAGAAAGAGTAATATCTGCGTAACGCACTTTAACGTTGCATTCAGTGGTGCGTTTTACATATCAATAAATTCGCATATGTTGATATCATGTTAAAACAACAACCCATTACCGAACTTCTAGCGCGTAGCCAACCCCTACTGTCCGTCGAATTCTTTCCGCCAAAATCCCCTGAATCCGTCGACGGACTCGTTAGAGCCGCAAATCGAATTTCCGAATCCAAGCCCGATTTCATTTCCGTAACCTACGGAGCAGGCGGCAGCACCCGCGACCTTTCGGCCACCGTAAGCCGTCGTATGAAAGACGAAGTTGGCCTTCAAGTGATGCCCCATTTCACTTGCGTCGGGTCGACCCGCGAAGAACTGGGCGAGATCGTCGACGAGTTCTACAACGAAGGCTACCGCAACATCATGGCATTGCGCGGCGACCCCACAAAGGGGCACGATACCTTCCAAGTTACCGAAGGCGGATTCGCCTATGCCTCCGACCTCGTGGCCTTCATCAAAGAACGCCACCCCGACATGTGTCTCGGCATCGCTGGCTACCCAGAGAAGCACCCAGAAGCCCCTTCGCTCGACACCGACCTTAATGCCCTCAAGATTAAGGCCGACTCTGGCGGGTCTTTTATTACAACTCAGCTCTTCTTCGATAACGAAGCCTACTTTCGGTTCGTCGACCAAGTCCGCGATCGCGGAATCGAGTTGCCGATCATTCCAGGCATCATGCCCGTGCTCTCCCTCAAGCAAATCATACGCATCACTCAACTCTGCCAATCCCAACTGCCGAAAAGGCTTGAATTAGCTCTTCGTCAAGTTGAAGACGATCCCAACGCAGTACGCAGTATCGGAGTCGAATGGGCCCAACGCCAGATCGCGGAATTGATCGAACAAGGAGCCGACGGCGTCCACATCTACGCCCTTAACAAAGTCAAATCTGCAATCGAGCTGATCAACGCAGCCCGAGGATAAAGCGTTTAACCAAAATAATAGTAGGGCTGGCGCTTGAGCCACGCCCAGAAGTCAAAGGAGGACTTTTTATCATAGTACGGCCCAAGCCTCGGCCCCACAGTGGCTTATCTACCGGTTTCTTAATCCACCCAAAACCTTCCTTGGCAACTCAGGAGGCGCCTTTATAGACCAGATGTCATCGCCCCTCGGGATCGCAACTATAGAACTAGACGATGGAACCACCCCAAAAGGTTTCTGCTGCGAACAATGGGCTACGAATGGAGCAGAAGAAATCACCCAACTTGGCAGCTGGCGAACGTTTGTCGAAACGTTCTAAAAGACTACCTAACGGATTGATTGAATAGCTTCTAATCTAGCGATCCTCAATCGACCTAGTCAGTCACTGTGACCACATCGATCGTTTCGGTACGCTCTTCGCCGTTACGCAGGAAAACGAGCACGACGTTCGACCCTGCCTTTTTCTCGTCAAAGGCATTGTACATGTCGTCGTAATTCCGAATCGGATCTCCATCGATCGACACGATAATATCCCCAAGGATAATTCGTCCGTATTGATCGCGAGACGTTCCCTTTAGGCCCGCTTTCTCAGCAGGAGAATCGGAATACACTTCACGCAAAACCACGCCTTCAACTCCAATCGATTGCGTTATCCGGTCCTCGAAGATTTCGATACCAATACCCAACTGCACAGGCCGTCCGTATTGAATAATCTGATTCACGATTCGTTTTATCGTATTGGAAGGCACCGCAAAACCAATGCCAGTCGAGTTTCGAAGGATCATCGTATTCATCCCGATTAATCGTCCTCGGCTATCCAAAAGCGGCCCGCCGGAATTGCCCGGATTGATAGGCGCATCCGTTTGAATCATATCGCGAATAGTCACTCCCTCCATAACTGAAGGCATGCTGCGACTCAAAGCTGAAACGTTCCCAACGGTCAACGTATGATCCAGTCCATATGGATTACCGATCGCTATCGCCTTTTGCCCGACCAACACTTCAGCGGAATTCGATACCTTCTCGCCAAAAGGGATCACATTGGTTTTGCGCAAATCGATTTTCAAAATCGCCATATCCTTGCGTGGCTCGGCCCCAACGATATCCGCATTGTAGGTCTTGCCGTCGATCAGCGTAACAGCAACTCGAGTCGCCCCTTGAACGACATGATAATTCGTGACGATATGCCCCTTGCCATCCCATAGAAAACCAGACCCCGTACCCGCTTGTACTTCCGTCACGTTAAAGGAGAAAAACTCTCTTCGTTTTTGTAGGTTATGAACGAATACGACCGCCGAAGAGGCTTGCTGAAACACATCTATCGTATTTCGCTCGTATGCAAGCAAATCGCCTGACATTTCCGCAGACGGAGCAGCGACGATAGACGCGCTTCTCGATTCTTCGAAAAATCTCTTGAAGATTACGCTAAACGCAAAAAGCGTGAACGCGGCGACCACGAACACATAAATCCAACGCAAGATACGATTTCCTTGAAACATAGGCTTAGGAGCACCACAAAAGGCAATTAGAGTTCGAGTTCAAGACTAGGCGACAAATACCCGCAAAAATGTTGAGCTTCCGAGAACTCGCTGCATACTAACCGCACAATGACTACTTCCGAGCGCAAATTCGATTCGTCCCTAGATAGCCTCAAAAAAGAGCGCTTGCGCATCACCGAGCCTCGAAAAGCCCTTCTTCGATTGCTCGTCGGCCTCGCGAAACCGCATTCAGCCGAGGAAATCCACGAGTCCCTAGGTGCCAACGCTTTCGATCTCGTTACCATCTACCGTAACCTGGAAGCCTTTGAAAAAGCGGGGATAATCAATCGCATCCCCACCGAATCAGGCAAATCGCTCTTCGAGCTAAACGCCGAGCAACACCATTACCATCACATCATTTGCCGTAAGTGCCATCGCACCGAAAAACTCAATACCTGCGAAGTCCTAAAACTCGAAAAGCTGGCTTCCGACCTCGGTTACTCGGAAGTCACCCATGTTCTCGAACTGTACGGCGTTTGCGAATCCTGCCGCTAGCTACTCCAATATTTTCAGGAGGCCGTCGAAGTAACCTTTATAGAACAAGATTACTTTCACTGCGATAAACGACGCGATCAGCCCAAACAGTAACTGCGGGTAGACGAATGTCGCAAGAGTCAGTTTCTTTCGAGCCTGGCTCGAATACAACGCCGCGCCGCGCTCGATATTCTCATCCAATGCACCAGTGCGCTCCCCTACGTTGTAGAGCTGCCGTAACTCCCGCGGGAAGGCTCCCTTTTCAGGAATCGCTTCGCTAGCCGGTTGCCCCGATTTAATCGCCCGAATTATGCCCGCCCCATCACGATCCAGTCCGATACTATTAGCAGCGTCCAACCCCCATTGCCAACACGAATCGATTGACATGCCCGAACGGATACACACGGAAAACGTACGGCAAAACCGGGCAAGATCTCTATTCATGGAGAATCCTCGAACAATCGGTATACAGAGCTGAAGGCCTTTCTTAAATCCCGGCGACAATTTAAAGCCGATCGCCAACAACAAACCTACACACCAAAAAGGAACCAGAATCATTCCAACCGCGACAAGGTAGGCCTCAACGTCTCCCTTCCAAAGATAATCAGTCGGAAAAACAAACGCTCCGAAATGCAGCAAAACCAGTGGATAAATCGACGCAAACCGAATTCGACTTTTAAAGCTCGCCGATTCTTTGCGAAACCCACCCAATTCCTTAAAAGCTTCAGGAAGCGATCCAGACTGCTCGGCAGCATAAAGAATGGAACGTTCTCCACTCTCTAAAAATTTGCATTCCACCGCAAGCGCATCGCTCCAACTAGAGCCGCCTTCGAAACGGGCGATAAGCGAATCCTTCATTCTTCTCGGAATCCCGTCAGCCAACCCAATCGCCTCCGAGGCCTCGAAACCCGATGACAGCGAGTCCGAAAGCTCGAAGAACCAAGAAGAAACATTTTTGTCCGAAGGTTGACCCATCCAATTTCAGCCGAAGCTGAAACACGGAAAGCGAAAACTCAATGCCTATTGTTTGAGCCACTGAGGCGTATAGGGCGCCCGGAAACCCTACTTCTGTCCGTAATACGCGTTGGCGCCATGCTTTCGCAAATAGTGTTTATCCAATTGAGCCTGAGAAAGCGACCCGGCCTCAGGGTTGAGCAATTGTGCCTTCATCGTCATTTCAGCGATGACCTCCAACGCAAAGGCGTTCTCGACCGCCTTCTTGCCGCTGGATCCCCAAACGAAGGGAGCGTGCCCATGAAAAAGCACGGCATTCACTTGGTTCGGATCGATATCTTGAAATGCCTCTATAATCACATTTGCCGTCTCCCATTCGTAGTGACGCTCGATCTCTTCCGGTTTGATCGTACGCGTAATCGGCACCTCGCCATAAAAATAATCCGCGTGCGTAGTGCCCATGCAAGGGATCGAACGACCGGCCTGAGCATAAGCAGTCGCATTTCGCGAATGCGTGTGCACGACTGACTTTATGTCGCCAAACGCTTGATACAATCGCATATGCGTTGGCGTATCCGATGATGAACGAAACTCGCCTTCGACCGTCAACGCCTCCAAATCCAATATATGGTTTTCGTCAGGCTTCCCATCGAGACGCAAAACGACGATATCCTCCGGCCTCAAAACACCGTACCCAACGCCGCTTGGTTTTATCGCTAGCACACCGCGATCGCGATCCACTACCGAAACATTCCCGAATGTCAGGTCCACGATGTTCAAAGCGGGGAGCTGCTTATTCGCTTCGTAGCACTCTTCCTTTAAGGCTTGGTATTCGCTCATAGTAATTCAGGTGTTCATCCCGCAAACGAGAATCCACGGTTCATGTGATAATACGCATCATTGAATCGCAACTCTTTGCGAAGCTCATTTACATTCGTCGACCGATCGATACTCACCAACTCGATTCCAGCAATCGCAGCGAAGTCCTGTAAAACCTCAGAGTTTAGAGCTTGGCTAAAGACTGGATGATGCGAGCCTCCCGCGTATATCCATGACGCTGCCGAAGTCTTGAAATCAGGCTTCGGTTTCCAAACTGCTCGAGCTACGGGTAATTTCGGCAACGGAGCTTCCGGCTCCACCACATCGACTTCATTCACCACCATTCGAAAGCGGTTACCAAGGTCCACGATCGTCGCGTTTACCGCCGGACCAGGAGGCGTATCGAAAACAAGCCGAACCGGGTCTTCCTTGCCGCCTATTCCTAAAGGATGAATCTCCAAAGATGGCTTCTTCGCTGCTATCGAAGGACAAATTTCTAGCATGTGGGAACCCAAGACCAAATTATTCTCCGGTTGGAGGTGATACGTGTAATCTTCCATAAAAGATGTGCCTCCATCCAGCCCTTCAGCCATAGATTTCATAATGTAGACCAAAGCTGCAGTTTTCCAGTCCCCCTCGGCTGCGAAACCATAACCATCCTTCATCAGACGCTGCACGGAAAGCCCCGGCAACTGCTTGAGCCCATGAAGATCCTCGAATGTCGTCGTGAAGCCCGACGCTCCCTTATCGTTTAAAAACGCTCGCATGCCCAACTCGATTCGCGCTCCGTCGCGCAGCGATTCATGGGAATCGCCACCCTTCGACAATGAAGGAACCACATCATATTCATCCGAATACGTCACACAAAGCGCATCGACATCGACATCGCTCTGCTCGTTCACAAATGCAACGACATCTCCTACACCGTATCCATTTACCGAATAGCCGAATCGCACTTCCGCAGCCACCTTATCGCCTTCAGTTACCGACACCTCGCGCATATTGTCCCCGATGCGGCAAATCTTTGCTCCCTGAGCAGCACGCCAACCAATCCCCGCCCGGGACCACGCTCCGATTCTATCATGAACTTCAGAATCCTGCCAATGGCCCACTACGACTTTGCGTTCTAAGCGCATTCGCGAGCATATAAACCCGAATTCACGATCCCCATGAGCCGCTTGATGCAGGTTCATATAATCCATATCGATCTCGCCCCATGGCAAATCACGATGATACTGAGTGTGCAAATGAACGAACGGCTTATTCAAAGCACCTAATCCGCCAATCCACATTTTGGCAGGCGAGAATGTATGGCACCAAATAATCAAGCCTACGCAATTCAGAGCATTGTTCGCCTCCAAGCAAATCGCTCGAATTGATTCCGGCGTTTCGCCCACCGCCTTAAATACCACCTTGGTGGGGATGCTCGCAGAGCGATCGAGAGCTTCAGCGACATCTTGGGAATTTGCTGCTACTGTGCTCAAGGCTTCCGGACCGTAAAGGTGCTGAGAGCCAGCAACGAACCAAAGCTCGAAATTGGAGTGATTATTCATTTCGTAGATTTAATTCGAAAAAGTAAACCAAGACTCGAAGCTAAGTTCGAGCCCGTTCCTTGATAGCAAGCAGGTCCTTCATTATGCCCCCCAAGTCCTCAATATTCACACCGCCAAACGCGTCATGAATTTTCGTATACAAGACAAAAAGCTCGTTATAAACCGCTTGGGCTTCTGGATTCGGCTTGTAGCTGACATCTTTAAGCCGCGTCATCTTAGCCTGAGCCGTCTCGAAATCGGCATGACCGCCCTTCTCCGAACCAGCCAGTACCGCAGCTGAGACCGCCGATCCGAGCGCGCACGTTTGCGAGCTTCCCGAGATCAACATTTCACGACCGGTTATGTCGGCATAAATCTGCATCAGCATCGGATTTTTTTCAGCGATCCCTCCCGCGCAGACAACTCTATTGACAGGAACACCGTACTCTTCGATCCGCTCAAGAATCATGCGGGCACCGAAAGCCGTAGCTTCAATCAATGCGCGATAGATTTCAGCCTGAGTCGTATGCAGCGTTTGGCCAAGCAACACGCCAGCCAACAACGGATCGACGAGAATCGTGCGATTTCCGTTGTTCCAATCCAAAGCTAAAAGGCCAACGCCGCCGGGAGCATAGGCATCGGCTTCCTTCGTTAAACGAACGTGCGTATCGTCATCTCCCTTACAAACGTGATTGACGAACCAAGCGAATATATCGCCCACCGCGGACTGCCCTGCTTCAATTCCGTAGTAGCCCGGCAAGATAGCTCCCTTAACAATTCCGCAAATGCCTGGAATGTCCGCAATTTCCTTGTTCGCCTTAACCACTCCGCAATCGCAAGTCGAAGTCCCGATCACCTTGACTAAAGTACCTTCGTCAACTCCCGCCCCAATCGCGCCATAGTGAACATCGAACTCTCCCATTGCGATTGCAATGCCCTCAGGCAATCCCAGCCGCTTAGACCATTCGCCGCAAAGCTCGCCGGCTTTCTCGCTCGCATCGTAAGCCTTTTCGTAAAGCCGATCACGTAAGTCCGCAAGTTTCGGATCCAACATCGACAGAAATTCCTTGTCCGGTAAACCACCCCAATCATCCGCGTAAAAAGCCTTATGACCCGCTGCGCAAATCCCGTGTCTAACCGCCTTCGGATCAGAAACGCCTCCGAGCAAAGACGGAACCCAGTCGCACAATTCCACCCAGCTATATGCGGCATCGAAAACGTCCGGCGCAACGTTCAGACAATGCCAAAGCTTGGCCCAAAACCATTCCGAAGAATAAGTATTCCCGCACTTCGCCAAATACTGCGGACGAAACTCGCGACACAATTCCGTAATACGAGCCGCTTCCTCAACACTTGTGTGATCCTTCCACAACCAACACTCTGAAGCCAAGTTTCCCTTAAACGCATCCTGCATCGCCAAAGCGGCGTTTTGAGAATCAACCGGAATAGGACTTGATCCAGTCGAATCCACGCCAATACCGATCACCTTATCAGGAGAAAAATCTAAATCCGCTTTTGAAGCTCGGGCAATCGCTTCTTTAATCGTCGACTCCAAACCCGCAACATAATCGCCTGGATGCTGACGCGCCAAGTTGTGATCATTGGCATCCAAGAGAATTCCCATCTCCCCTGAAGGATAATTATACACCGAAGCGCCTGCCTCAGCTCCATCGGCGCAACGTACCACAATGCTCCTAACCGAATTACTACCGTAATCTACTCCTATCGTATATGCCATATGAACTATTCTCAGGTTGAGATTCTCTTTTAGATTGCTCCACCTATAAAGTAAAAACTTTTGTTTACTTGACAGTAATCTCAGGCAGAGACCTTCTCAAGTTTGAATGGAGCGTCGAGTATCCCTACAAGATATCGCTCAGGCATTGGGATATTCCAAGAATACGATCTCCCTGGCGCTCCGCAACAATCCGCAAATCCCGGAAAGCACTCGAGCACAGATTCAAAAAACGGCGAACGAAATGGGGTACCGCTCTAACGCGATCATATCCCACCTAATGGCTCAACTAAGGGCCAACCAAACGCCAAAATTCCAAGCCAAGCTGGCATTGATCAACGCCAACGCAGACCCTAAAGCATTCACAAAACACCCAACAATTCCTACCTATATCGAAGGCTGTAAACGGCGCGCTTCCCAGCTCGGATACGACTTCGACACCTTCTGGCTACACGACAAGAGCCTCACCCCCAAGCGGCTCCTGCGCATCCTTAAAACACGCAACATCAAAGGTCTCATTTTAGTGGGTCTAATGGATACAGCGGTTCTCCCAGAAAACTACGAATCCGTTTGGCAACACTTCGCTTGCGTCGCAACAGGCGTTCGCACAACGCGCCCCACTCTCTCCTACTGCTGCGTCGACCACCACACGCTCGCCCTTCAATCCGTCGAAAAAGCAATTGAATACGGCTACCGCCGCCCAGCGCTCGTCATCGACGAAACCATCGATCTCCTCGTCCAACGTCGTTTTTCGGCTGGCTACTTGATCGGCCAACAAGCGCTCCCCAAAAAGAACCGAATTCCTCCTTTTCTTAACGTCAACGAAACTGCCGCGGGATTGAGAGCGTTTACCGGATGGCTTACGCGCTACAAACCGGACGCTCTTTTCACGCTATACAATCTTGTTATCCACTGGCTGGATGAACTCGGCTATTCCATCCCAGGCGACATTGGAGTATTTCAGCTCGAGTGGCGAGCGACCCAACCGGAAATAGCCGGTATGCACCAGCGCAACGAAATGACCGGCGAAGCCGCCGTAGACATGGTCATCAGCCAAATTCACAACAACGAATTCGGATCGCCTGATTTCCCACGCTCAATGCTCATCAGCCCCGAATGGAGAGATGGACCAAGCATTCAGAAAAAAGACTAAAGTATCTATTCTACGAATACGAATATCTCAGGACCCGCCCGCCAATCCACGCTCCGAGGATTCCGCAAACGCGACAAAAGTTTTCACTTCCGCTTTAGCAGCGATATCGCTGCCTTTAATCGCCTCAATCGCTTGCTGGCGATTTAGCCCCTGACGGTAAAACAGCTTAAACAACTGCTTGATCGTCTGAATTTGGTCCTTATCAAAACCGTTCCGTTCGAGCCCTACTTTGTTGAACATTCGGATTTTAGCTGGATGCCCATCTCCAAGCATAAACGGAGGAATATCCTGCTCAACTTTACCACAGCCCCCAATAAACGAATACTGCCCGATATGGCAAAATTGATGTATTGCAGTACCACCTCCGCCGATTCCAACATGATCCTCGACGACGACATGCCCCGCAAATGTCGCACCATTGCTCGCTATCAAGTGATTCCCGATCTTGCAGCAGTGCCCGACATGGCAATAAGCCAAAAATAAATTATCGTCCCCAATTTCCGTATACTCATCATCATTCGTTGCCGCGTTGATGGATACATATTCACGGATCACATTCCGGTCGCCAATCAGAGTCCCCGGATTTCCACCTTTGAACTTCATATCCTGGGTCTGCATCCCAATGCTAGCGAAGGGATAGATTTCACATTCACTCCCAATGGAAGTGTTTCCCCAGATATTCGCCTGGTGCCAGATTTTTGTATTCGCTCCGATTTTCACATCCGGTCCGATTACAGAAAAAGGACCGATAGATACACCGTCGCCCAACTCTGCTTGAGGGTCGACGATCGCCGAAGGATGAATATTAGTCGCCATAAGCCAGCAATCTTCTCTCTTTCGAAATTCAGAATTCCGTTTCTTTGTCCACCAGCATGAATTTCAGCTCGCCGGATGAAGCCACCTTATCGCCTACTTTACAAGTCGCCACCGCAGTTCCAATCTTGCCACGCATTATTTTGACGAGCTTAACGTCGATCTTAAGCTGATCCCCCGGTATTACCTTGTTCCGAAATTTCACCTTATCGATACTCATGAACACCGCGGTCATGCCTTCATTCTGAGTCACCCGCAACATGAGAATCCCAGCAGCTTGGGCCATCGCTTCGATTTGCAAGACTCCCGGCATTATAGGCTGCCCTGGGTAGTGGCCTTGGAAATACTCTTCGTTAATCGTGCAATTCTTGATTGCCGTCAGCTCATCGTCACCGCGAAACTCAAGCACGCGATCTATCATCAACATAGGATAACGATGCGGTAGCGTTTCTAGAACGCGTCGAATATCGAGTTCGGTTTCCGTTTCGATAATCACCGGACTCTTTTTCGGAGCCTTCTGAGCAATGCCCTTCTCCAATTCATCCAACCGTTCGTGGAGCTTCTTCGTCAGCTCTGAATTGAGAGCATGTCCCGGGCGAACGGCAATGATATGCGCTTTGATCGGTTTGCCCAATAAGAACAAATCGCCCACCACATCCAAAATCTTGTGACGCACCAATTCGTCCTCGAATCGCAGAGGTTCCTTGGAGAGAATCTTATCGCCCTTCAAAACAATCGCATTTTCAAGACTGCCGCCCTTGATCTTACCGAGCTTTATCAACTCTTCGATATCTTCAAAGACCGTAAAAGTACGCGCCGCCGCAATCTGCGTGGAAAAAACTTCAGGATCGATATCCAACGCAAGGTGCTGCGTGTGAATTCCTCGATCATCAGCCGAAGTGCAGGTAACTTTAAAGCCGTCGTAAGGAAGCGCGATGAGCGAAGAATTGCCCTTCGAAACCGAAATCGGCCTATCCAAAACGAAACACTCGCGATCCGCGTCCTGCTCAACCGGCTCTCCTTCGAGAATCATATTTACATACGCCCGCCCCGAGCCATCCATGATCGGAGGTTCGCTAGAGTCCATCTCGATTTCCACGTTGTCGATTCCCATGCCATGCAAAGACGCCATCACATGCTCTACCGTATGCACTTTCATATGACCTACATTCAAGGTCGTATTACGTACGAGATCGCCTACCTGGGAAATGTGAGGCCGAAATTCTGGTTTCTCATGCAAGTCCACGCGGCGAATCGTCACTCCGTGGTTAATCGGCGCCGGCTTGAGCGTCAGACGTGAATTATCGCCTGTATGCAATGCGGGACCGCTGATGGAAACTTCTCTCAAGATGGAGCGCTGCTTCATGAGGAAGGCTTACTGTCAGCAATCAAATGAAATGACAAGCAATAGATGCTCCCCAAAGAACCAGGTAAACCCTCTTATTGACAGCCATCGGATAAGCGTCTACTTCGACACCCTTTCAAATAAATAATCGAATCATGCCCATTGCTCTAGACCTTCGAAAAGGTAACGTAATCAACTACAACGGCAACTCTTGCCTCATCCTGGAATCGCATCACCGTACCCCAGGAAAAGGACAACCCGTCGTGCAAACGAAAATGCGCAATCTCACCACGGGGCGGTCAGGCGACGTACGATTCCAGTCCACCGAGAAGGTCGAGGTCCTCATGACCGAGCGCAAAAATCTCGAGTTCAGCTACGAAGATCGCGGCACATACTCTTTCATGGATCTCGAATCCTACGACTCGCTCGAACTTGATCCAGACATGCTCGAAGAAGCGATCCCCTTTCTTGTACCGAATACCGAATACGAAATACTTTTCGTCGACGACAAACCCGTTCAACTAATCCTACCCTCAACCGTAGAGCTCAAAGTCATCGAATCGGCCGTAGGCATCCGTGGCGACACCGCTAGCAACGTGCAAAAGCCTGCTACACTGGAAACCAACTTGGTTGTTCAAGTTCCGCTCTTCATCAAGGAAGGCGAGACGATCAAAGTAAACACCAGCGACCGCAGCTACTCAGGCAGAAGCTAGCTGTCGAGCCCTCGGATCAATTTTCAATACGCGCCTCAATCCACTGCAGGCACGTTTTTTGCAGCGAATGCCAAACCACCCCCGTCCAAGTGCGAAAAAAGCCGCCCCTCACTAAGAGAGCCAGCTTCGAGAACACTTTACTTGCGGACTAGCTACGCCACGCGCTCCACGATGAGCGGCGGAGGCGTCGGCCGCTTAGGAGCCAAACGATAAGCCGCCTTGAAGTACTCCAGTGCCTGCTCGAGCTTCGCTTCGTCGTTGTAATGAATCATCATCAACGGCTCGCCTTGCTTCACTTGCGTACCCACTTTTTTGATATCCGAAACGCCAACAGCAAAATCAATCACACCGTTTTCATCGGCGCCCGCACCGAGAAGGTGAACGCCTTTCGCTATTTGCGATGCGTTAATCGTATGCACATAACCACGCTTCGGAGCTGGTAACTTGCGAATATGCTGAGCAGTCGGGAACTTGTCTGGATCATCGATGTAGCTGGTATCTCCACCTTGAGCCGCAATAATTTCCTTCAATTTCTCCAACGCCGTCCCATCTTCGAGATGACGCTGCACCGTCTGCTTAGCGGAAAGAGTCGATCCCGCTACGCCAGCGAGTCTTACGATTTCCATACCGAGCTTCAATACGAGCTCCTTCAAATCTTCCGGACCTTCACCCTTAAGAAGCTGGATAGCCTCCTTCAGTTCGAGAGCCGTGCCGACCGTGTCGCCTAACGGCTGGTTCATATCGGTAACCAACGCAACGCAACGACGCTTCATCGATCGCCCTACGCGGGTCATGGAACGAGCCAATTGCTTCGCCTGCTCCAGATCGCGAATGAAAGATCCATTGCCCCACTTTACGTCGATCACGAGCCCTTCGGCTCCTTCAGCAAGTTTCTTGGAAAGGACGCTTCCGGTGATAAGCGGCAAACTCGGAATCGTTCCCGTTTTCTTGCGGAGTTCGTAAAGCTTGGCATCGGCTGGAGCCAATTCCGGACTTTGACGCACCATTGCCCCGCCAATTCGTTCGAGCTGTGCAATGAACGGTTCAATCTCCATATTTGGATTGAAGCCTGGAACGGCGCTCAGTTTATCCAGGGCACTGACTGCGAAATCCTGATCAACGCTGCCCATCATAGGCAAAACGATTCCACTAGCCACAGCCAGAGGCACCAAAACCAAAGAAGTCTTATCACCTACTCCTCCGGTTGAATACTTATCAATCTTCGGCTTTGCGATGTGAGACAGGTCAATCACTTCGCCGGAAAGCATCAGCTCTTCAGTCAAAATAGCCGTTTCCTGAGCAGACATGCCTTGAAAGAAAATCGCCATGGCCATTGCGGACATTTGATAATCAGGCATATCTCCTTCGAGAATCGAATCTACTATGTAGCGGATCTCATCTTTGGTATATTCCTGCCCATCGCGTTTCTTTTCGATGAGATAGGCATAGCTCGGCTTGATGAATCTACGAGTGCTTAAGGTTTTTCTGACCATCTTGTATGTGTGGAGATATCTATGAACACGGAGTTGTACCCAACGCCTCAAAGTTGCCTAAATCAGTTCAGGCATTCCAAGTCGCTCAGTACTATTTCAAAATCAACTAACAGAGATTTAAACGTACCGCATATTCGCGTTTCGCCTGAGCGCCTGCCAATGTTGAAAGCCCTATTATGCCACACGTGTCAAGCCCCTCAATTCAGCAAAAGATAAGTGCTAAGAATTAATTAAATAATTAATTACCCTTAACAATGTAGACCGATCAAATTATTCGCAGAATCCCGACCCTCTCGCTCCCAAACTATGAGTTCTCTTCGTCCGGTTCCCGATTAGCCAAATTCGAGCCGATTATAGCGCCCATCTGGAATCAGAGCTTGCTCGCAAGATCTATCGCCCTTTTATACCGCCATCTTATGGAGGAATGGTTCGACGTAGCGAAACGTATAGAAACAAGTGCCCTAGCAGCCGCTCAGCAGGCTGGCTTGGATACCGAAGCCTTTTCGGCTGACGTCCGACCTGCCGACCCGCGATTTGGAGATATGCAAGTCAACGGAGCGCTGCCCTACGCCAAACGCCTGAAGACCAATCCTCGCGAAATCGCTCAGAAACTGGTTGCTGCCCTCGAAAGCGACGACGCTGTATCTACAGTAGCCGATCTTAGCATTGCCGGCCCCGGGTTCATCAACTTCCGCTTCAAGCCTGAGTTTTTCTTGAACTGGCTCAATGCCTTTTCGAGCGAAGACGCGTTCCGCAAATCCGCGTCTCGCCTTTACGCCTGCGAGCGAGTCGTCGTCGACTACGGCTCTCCGAATACAGCCAAGCAGATGCACGTCGGGCACATCCGATCCATCGTGATCGGGGAAGCAATTTGCAGATTGCTCGAATACTGCGGTGCCGAGGTCACGCGCGACAATCATATCGGTGACTGGGGTACTCCTTACGGAAAGCTTTTCTACGCCTACAAAGTTCATTTAGACGCTGAAGCTCTCAAGAACGATCCGCTCGGCGAGCTCGAGCGCCTCTACAAACTTGGTAGCAATCTAGCGAATGAAGACGAATCCGTTCTCGAGGAATGCCGACAAGAGCTCGTTCAACTCCAAGCTGGCGAAACCGAATCGATCGCTCTCTGGAAACGCGTCAATGAACTAAGTATCCAAGGCCTCACGGAAGTTTACGATCAGCTCGATGTCACCTACGACTACTACCTCGGCGAAAGCTTCTACCGCGACCAAGTAGCAGCCGTGTATCGAGAACTCGAAGACTGCGGCCTTGCCGAAGAGAGTAAAGGAGCGCTCGTAGTTTTTCATCCCGAACACAAACGCTACGCAGAGCAGCCTTTCATCATTCGAAAGTCGGATGGGGCCAGCAATTATGCCACTACCGATTTGGCGACCATGCTCTACCGTCACGAGCATTTCAAAGCGACTCGTGTGATCGTAGTAACCGACGACCGCCAAAAGGATCACTTCGAGCAACTCGACCTAACCACCGCCAAATGGTTTGAAAAGACAGGCCGCAAGCGCCCTATTTTCAATCACGTCATGTTCGGAAAGATCAACGGCGACGACGGCAAGCCCATCAAGTCGCGATCCGGCGATCCAATACGCCTCAAAGCCCTCATCAACGAGGCCGTTGAACGCGCCTACGCGATCGTCAAAGAGAAAAATCCCGATTTCCCCGAAGACGAACTTGAAAATATTGCCCAAACAGTCGGCGTCAGTTCGATTAAGTACGCGGACCTCTCGACCAATCGCACGAGCGACTACATTTTCTCCTGGGATAAACTACTCGCCTTCGAAGGCAACACCGCTCCCTACCTGCTCTATGCAGCTAGTCGCATTCAAAGCATATTCCGGAAAATAGATCCGACGGAATTAACCGATTTGGAATCGAAAGCATCGCCATTCGAGACGGACGAAGAAATGACGCTTGCCCGAAAAATTCTCGAATTCGTCGGAGCTCTCCAAGTCACGATCGAAACGCTACGCCCCCACATGCTGAGTACTTATCTCTACGAGCTTTCAGGGGCCTTCAGCGGCTTCTACAATGCCAACAAAGTCATCGTCGAGGACCCTGGCCAAAAAGCGCGTCGAATCATTCTTTGCCAACGGACTCTACTAGCCCTTGAAGCAGGCCTCTCCCTTCTTGGTATCAAGACCTTAAAACGTATGTAGTTAAGGATGGAATTCGGCCATTTCCGAGGCACGAAGCGTAAAATGCCAGATCAAGGTGCTCCAAGTCCCCCATCCTTGACTTTTCACTCAAAGAGAACGACTCATAACCCGTAGTTTCAATTGATGCGCGAGTATTACATACGCAGAGAAGGCGACGAAGACGCAAAGGGTCCTTACGATATCGATCAACTCAGTTCGTTGTTCGAAGCCGGCAAGCTTGAAAGAGACGCCTACGTTTACGATATCGACCAAGAAACCTGGATTACGATCGAAGAGTGCGGCGAGCTCATGAAGGCCCTTTTCCCTGAGAAGAAAAAACTCACCTTGCGCTCGGAAGAATCAACTCCTGAGGACGACGATGAAACCTCGGACGAATCCGAGGAAAAGAAGCAGTCAGTTTCGGTATCTCAAATGCTGGCTCAGGCTGAAGGACGCGATTCCGATAAACCTGGCGGCAAATCTCCAATTGAAAAACGAGCCCAAGCCGCTTTCATCGGACTCCGCTTTGCTACACTATTTATTCTGGGTTCAGCCGCCGCGATGATTGGCCTAGAATTGGATCTAGTTCTCGCCGCCGATTTCCTAAAAATGATGGAGAGTCCCTACCTCATTTTCGCTGTCGTGGACCTTATCCTAGGATTTTTCCTTATTCTCCAAGTAACCGAAGTTTTTCCGCTCGTAAGATTTAGAGCTGCGATCGGTCTCGGAACGCTTTCGATTCTTTTCCTGGCTAGCGGCGACCCATGGCTAGCAGCCTCGAATGCCGTTCTAGCCATCAGCACCTACTTGTGCACAGCAACCCTAAGCCTCACCCGTGCTGCAATTCCTTTCGGAATATTCGGCACATTAGGACTCGCAGGCTACATAGTGCTCGTAATCTTGCCCCTAGTTCCCTAAATACTTCCCTCTATTTGGCACCTCATGTCTCCCCTAATCGAAAAATACTCAAACACAAGGAAGGCATTCGCAAGCGGATGTGGAAAACCTTGCCGAAGACGGTACAAGCCAAAAAACACTTCTCCTACGCCGGTTTACGTGTGACTGCGATCACTTTTGCAGGGATTAAGGAAAACCGACTCCTCAATCGTGCCGCAGCGCTAAGCTTTAGCTCTCTCATTGGACTGATTCCGATGATAGCGATCATTATCCTGGTTTCCGGTTTTGCCCTTGAGAAGAGCGATCCCGATCTCGTCATCAACAATATTCGCAAAAGCATCAGCTACATCGCTCCTCATTTAAGCGGACTAGACACCGATGCCTGCAAAGAACTCGCGAAAATCTCAAACCCCCCGTTCAATTCGTCAACGCTAGCCAAGCGCGGCTTTGCGACCTACATCGCGTTTTCTCTCTTCCACCCGAAAAAGGCGAACCCTTCCAGAACTACAAGTACCAAACCGCTTGATCAAATCGAACTCAGCGTCTTCAAAAGCCAATTCGACAATCACGGCAAAAACCCGCACGAAAACCATTTCGACGAATTCGACCCAATCGTCAAACGCTTCCACAACCTCATCGAACAAGTGCATAAAACCCCATTCAACCACCTTACGATCGAAGACATCATCGAACTTGACGATGACTCCACTTCCATTCCCTCGCCGAACCTGGACGACCCTTCGACCCTCGCCTAGACAATCGGCGATCATACGCTCTCGGACTTCAATCCAAGAAAAAGTCGCCTCCACTGGAAGAGCGTTCTCTCGAACACTCCGCTCAGCCCCTAAAAATAGGCAGGAACATTGCTGTTTTGCCCATTGACAGAGTTAGGCCCGATCCTACTTTAGCCGTTCCTTTAACGCCGAACTAACATGATCTCCTGGCTTCAAAACAATCTCCAAAAGCATTTTCGTTTCGTTTTCATCATACTCCTCGCAGGCGTTATCGTCGCGTTCGTATTTACGATAGGAGCAGGGCCCGGTATTGGCGACGGACGTAACCGCTCGACTAATCTAAGCTATTTCGGAAACGAACTCAACACAGAGGCCGAACGCCAAGAGTTTTTCAACGCCGCTTTCTACAGTGCCCTTTTGCAATTCGGCAGCGCCCAAATCAACCAAGACCAGCTCAACCAATACGCCTTCAATCGCGGCGCGGCCCTCCATTTGGCTGACTTGCACAACGTCCCTGGACCCACGGGAGAGCAATTGTCCGAACACATCCAAGAACTTGGCATGTTCCTAGGAGCTGACGGACAATTCAGCGCCGAAGCCTACACAAGTTTTCGCGACCAAACCCGAGCAAGCGGACAGATCAGCGAGGGAGCCCTCTCGGAAATCATCGCTGACGACTATCGTGTCAATCGCGTCTATGAAACCCTCTCCCAACCAGGATTCGTATTGGAATCCGAAGTACTTGACGAACTCGTAGCCGATCAAACCAAGTGGACGATCAATGTCGCCACCTTCGACTTCGAGAACTTCAAGCCCGAGATCGACACAGCCGAAGAGAAGCTCGAAACCTTCTTCGCTGCCAACAGCTTCCGCTACACCTCCCCTACACGTCGCGTTATCTCATACATCGAATTCAAGGCACTCGACTTCATCGAAATTCTCGTAGTTGATGAAAAAGACCTCAAGAACTACTTCGC
>Ga0233432_10001222_pt1 | contig 24966 bp, 15 predicted proteins | sample SI_122_August201_6_FD_179870 | JGI IMG/M metagenome (GOLD analysis project Ga0233432, IMG submission 179870) | Seawater microbial communities from Saanich Inlet, British Columbia, Canada - SI_122_August2016_10_MG | ecosystem: Environmental > Aquatic > Marine > Inlet | place: Canada: British... | reverse complement strand
GTTTACTCTACTAAGCTTCTATTCACATGCACAAAAAAGCTGGGTAAATGATATTCATAATGAAGAAAAATCTTTGTATGAAATTCAAGAAAGTTTTGAAAGTTATTGGGAAGGTAAAGCAATTGGAAAAGGTAAAGGCTGGAAACCTTTTAAGCGTAGAGAAGCTTTTATGGCACCTAGAGTTTATCCTGATGGAATTTTTCCCTATGAAAAATTATACGAAGAATACAATAAACTTAAAAATCAACCTAAAAGCTTAAACACTTCTGACATTGAAGCCGATTGGCAAGCTTTTGGGCCTACGAGCGTTCCCTACCAAAATAATGGCAGTAAAAGAGGGGTAGGTAGAATTAATATCGTAGAATTTAATCCAATTAACCCCAATATAATTTGGGTTGGCTCACCGAGTGGAGGACTTTGGAAATCAACTGACGGTGGTGAGAATTGGAGTAGTAATACCGATTTATTACCAAACTTAGGCGTTTCCGATATTGCAATAGACCCTACAAATCCTGACATTATGTACATTATAACGGGTGATAGAGATGCTGATGATACTTATGCATACGGACTAATGAAGTCTACTGATGGGGGGCAAAGCTGGAATACTACTAGTTTATCTTTCAATATAAACAATGCCTACAGAGGGAATAGAGTCTTAATCAATCCTAATAACACAAATATTCTACTCGTTTCAACTAGAAAGTCTGGCTATGGTGAAACCTACCGTTCTATTGATGGTGGCGAAAATTTTGAAATGGTTTTACAAGGTCCTAACTTCATCTCAATGGAGTATAATGTTTCTAATCCAAATACAGTATATGCTGTAACTACAGGGACTAGTAAGTTTTATCGTTCAAACGATAATGGGTTAACATGGGACAACATGACTAATGATGTAGGACTACCAAACTCTGGAAATAACAGAGGAATTATTGGTGTTACTGAAGCTAATTCAAATGTTGTTTACATCCTATACAGTTCTAATGATGATGGCTTTGGTGGGCTCTACAAATCTATTGATGGCGGTTATAATTTCACCCTTCAATCCGAAACTCCCAATATTTTAAGTTGGGAAACTGACGGAGGTGGTGAAGGTGGACAAGGATGGTACGATTTAGCACTTACAGTTTCTCCAACAAATGAAAATATAATATTCACTGGTGGTATTAATATTTGGAAATCTACTAATGGTGGTCAAGATTGGGATATTAGCTCTCATTGGTATGGTGGTAATGGTGTAGAATACGCTCATGCTGACCAACATATTTTGAGATATAATGTAGATAATGGCATTTTATACGCTGGTAATGACGGTGGACTGTACAAAAGTGAAAATGATGGGGAGAACTGGTCAGACATCAGCGATGACCTACAAATCACACAATTTTATAAAATTGGAATATCTCAAACCGACTATGGCCTTTTGCTTGGTGGTACTCAAGACAACGGAACTTTAAGATGTAACTCCCAAAACGATTGGGATGCAGTGAGGGGTGGCGATGGTATGGAATGTGCTGTTGACCCTACTAACCCTGACATCATGTATTCTGAATTATATTATGGTGATATTGCCATTTCTACTAATGGTGGGGGTAATTGGGATAATATTGCTCCTGACTCAGATGGTGCTTGGATTACTCCTTACCAAATTGACCAAAATAACCCTAGTAGAATAGTAATTGGCTACAATGTCGTTTATGAGAGTTTGGATTACGGTGAAAATTGGAGCACTATTTCTACAACCTTCAACGGTTCAGAAAATATTGATGTAATATGCTTATCACCATCTAGTGATGACTTTATTTACATTGCTGAGGGTGAAGATATTTTTAAAACCACTGATGGAGGAGACAATTGGCTCAATATAAGTAGTGGTCTTCCCAGTAAAACCATTACATCAATTGCTGTACACCCTGACAATTCAAATGAATTATGGACTACATTTTCAGGATACTCGGATGGTGATAAAGTTTTTTATTCAACAGATGGCGGCGATAATTGGTCTAATGTTTCTGATAATCTGCCAAATTTACCTTCAAATACTATTTTATTTTACCCTCCTAATGAAACTCTATTTTTGGGTACTGATATAGGTGTCTTTTACAAAGACTCCTCAATGACTGACTGGGAAATCTTTAATCAAGGTCTGCCAAATGTTATTGTTACTGAATTGGAATACCATATCAGTTCTAATAAACTATTTGTTGGAACATACGGAAGAGGCGTTTGGGTAACATCCTTACCTCCTACTTCAGCCCCTGTCGCTTCTTTTAACTACAGCTCTACAAATGAATGTGCAGGTATAGTTTCATTTAATAATAGCTCTTCTAACAGCGTAAACGTAGAATGGAATTTTGGCGATGGCAATGTATCAACTGAAAGCTTCACTACTCATCAGTATTCTACAAGTGGTGACTATACCGTTGAACTAATTGTATCTAATAATTTAGGAGCTGATACCATTACACAAGAAATAAATATAAACCTAGTAGAGCCTCCAACCGCTTCTTCAACTCAGAGTTGTACCCCAACAAGTGTTACACTTACTGCCAATAACAACGGCACATCAAACGAGATAAATTGGTACGATGCACCATTGGGAGGAAACCTTGTTCATATTGGAGAAAGCTACACCACTGATGTGTTAAATTCTACTACCACTTTTTATATTGAATCAGCATCCATTTCAGATTCCGCACAAATCGGTGAAGTTTTTCATTCAGGAAATTCGGATTATAGCAGCTCATCTTCAAGTGTTGGCTCAATAGAATTTGATGCTAATGAAAGTTTTATACTTGAGTCTGTAGACGTGTTCACTAACCAAGCTGGCGAAAGAAAAATTGTACTTTTTGATAATGAAGGAAATATCGTTCATGAACACACTGAAGATGTTCCAGAAAGTGACAATGTAGCACACACTATTGAATTAAACTTTCAGATTAGTGCTGGAAATAGCTACAGATTAACTACCGATAACGATGTCAGTATTGCTAATTTCGGTGGTGAGAACCCACAGCTTAAACGTTCAAGCTCCGACAATTTAAACTTCCCATATACATATAACGGTATTGTATCTGTCAATGGATCATACTGGTATGGAAATGGCGGGAGTTTTATGACTGATTACTACTACTACTTTTACAATTGGAACATAAAAACAATATGCTCTAGCGCACGAACTCCAGTAGAAGTACGAATTGGTAGTGGTGAATCATTATCGATTGATATTACAAGCAATTGCCCATATGATAGCCTAACGCTTAATGCTTCTGGGAATTTCACTTCTTTCGAATGGGATAATTCATCAACAAATCAAAGCATAACTATTTTTGAGGAAGGCACTTATGAGGTAATAGCTTACGATTCTGCAGGATGTGCAGCCACTTCATCTATTGAGATTCCCTCTATTAATAGTTTTGAAATAACGTCAAACGAGAATTTATGTGAAGGCTCAACTATTTATCTTCAATCTATAATAGGACTTGAGTCTTACTTTTGGAGTACTGGAGAAACTTCTAGTGTAATTTCTATAAATTCATCAGGCACATACTCTGTTACGGCAGAAGATGAAAACGGTTGTGAATTATTCGATGAAATTACTATTGAATCAATAGCTACAAGTCAGATAGAAATTGAATACGACCTAGACTCGCTAGTAGTATGCAGAGGTATTAATGTGGACTTCTTTGTTTCATCTAGTTTTGAAAATATGAATGTTGTTTGGAATAATGTAGATTTAGGCACTGAATATTCACAAATTTTTCTTCTAAATGGAGAGCAAGAAGTTACAGCAACTGGTCTTGACGAAAATGGATGTTCTTCTGTTGACACTCTAAAATTAACCGTAATTGAATGTGAAACATCTATTGATGAATTCTTCCTTAACACTCAACTTTTCCCTAATCCAAATGATGGTAGATTTATAATTCAACACCAATCAACTAAAGAGGAAATTAATCTCATTAGAATCATCGACTTGCAAAGCCGCATAATTGAGCAACGTAAGGTGAATTATGATAATGGATTTTTAGTAGAGCAGTTCGATTTATCTAACTTAAGCAAAGGATTATACCTAGTAGAATTGAATTCAACTTATGGGAGAAGCATCAAAAAAGTGATACTAGAATAAGTTTAGACAAACATTTTCTTTGGGTTAAGAATACCCTTTGGATCAAATAAAGTCTTTATACCTTTCTGCAAATTGAGGTTTTCATCAGTAAAAGCAATGTCCATATAGTTTTTTTGAACTAAGCCTATGCCATGCTCACCGCTAATTGTTCCGCCAAGCTCAACAGTAAGCTCAAATAATTCCCTTATTCCAATGTGTAAGTCATTATTCCAAGCGTCATCACTCATGTCACCTTTAATGATGTTTATATGCAAATTACCATCGCCAGCATGGCCATAACACACAGAGTTAAATCCGTGTTTTTGACCAATTTCCTTAACTCCTTTTAAAAGCTTTGGTAATTCAGCTCTAGGAACTACGGTATCTTCTTCTTTGTAAACGCTATTACTCTTTACGGCTTCACCCACTGCCCTTCTCATCTTCCAAAGTTGTTCTTTCTGAAGAGATGAATCAGCGAATAGTATTTCTCCACAATCAAACTGCTCCATGACCTCAGTAATACGTTCACAGTCTTTGAATAAAGTATCCATATCATTTCCGTCAACCTCAACTAATAAATGAGCCTCTACATCATCTTCAATAGAAATATTTACATCCGAAAATTTTAATGTCCAGTCCAGTGCTTCTCTTTCCATAAACTCCAAAGCTGATGGCGTAATGCCCGCTCGGAATACAGCAGAAACTGCTTCACAAGCCTTTTCAGCAGAACGGAAAGGCACTAAAAGTGTTAAATCCTGTGTGGGGTGAGGAATAAGTTTAAAAACAATTTTAGTAATGACGCCTAGCGTACCTTCGCTTCCAATCATCAATTGAGTAAGGTTGTATCCAGTAGAATTTTTAAGAACATTTGCACCAGTCCAAATAATATCTCCTGAGGGTAAAACCACCTCTAAATTTAATACATAGTCCTTAGTAACGCCATATTTCAAAGCTTTCGGTCCACCAGAGTTTTCAGCTAAATTACCACCTAAAAAACTACTTCCCTTACTCGCAGGGTCTGGCGGATAGAAAAGACCTTTTTCTTTTACCGCATCTTTGAACACTTGGTTAATAACACCAGGTTCAACGGTAGCTTGTAGATTTCTTTCATCAATTTCAATAATAGTATTAAACCTCTCCATGCTTAAAGCTACACCACCACATACAGGCAATGAACCACCACTGAGTCCAGTTCTAGCACCACAAGGAGTCACAGAAATATTATTAGAATTACAATAGGCTAAGACTTTAGAAACCTCTTCTGTAGTTGAAGGCTTAATTACCACCTCGGGCAGATAGACTAAGTCCTCTGTTTCATCACGGGAATAATTCTGCAAGCTATCAGCGTCAAAATGAACAGACTTTTCATCTAAAACGCTTTTAAAATAGTCTAAGTGGTCAGGGGTTATCTTGTTGAAGTTCATCAAAGTTGTTTTGGCAAAAATAAGTAAATTCGCCATTCTTTTAAAATAGTTATTCATGAGAAAAATATATCTACTTAGCCTTATCGTTTTACCTCTTAGCATATTTGCTCAGAAGAAAGACATTACCCTTGAAAATATCTGGAAGACATATGACTTCTACCCAAAATCTGTAAAAGGCTTTAAGTCTATGAACAATGGTGACTATTATAGCAGAATTGATACTAAAGATAGCATAACAGAAATCAATAAGTACAGTTTTAAAACAGGTAAAAAAGTTCGTAAGATTCTTGATTCAAAGGGTATTGAATTCAATATTAACAACTACACCTTTTCTAAGGATGAAAAAAAGATATTATTTGCTGTAGAAACTGAAAGCATTTACCGCTACAGCTCAAAGTCCAAATACTTTGTTTATGATTTACTCACAAGGGAAGTAGATACTCTAAAATCTGAAAAAGTAATGTATGCTACTTTTTCACCTAAAGGAGATAAAGTAGCTTATGTATTCCATAATAATCTTTTTATTAAGGACCTAAAATCCAAAAACACAACTCAAATAACTTTTGATGGTGAGGTAAACAAAATAATAAATGGTGCATCAGACTGGGTATACGAAGAAGAATTTGGCTTGGTAAAGGCATTTCAATGGTCACCAGGTGGAGAACAACTGGCTTATTATAAATTTGACGAAAGCAATGTGAAGGAGTTTTCTATGGATATGTTCAAAAACGAACTCTACCCTAGTCAATATGAATTCAAATACCCAAAAGCTGGAGAAGAGAATTCAAAAGTTAGTATACATCTATTTGAACTAAGATCTCAAAAAACAAATACTATTACATTTAAAAAGAATTACGAGTATTTACCTAGAATGGGATGGACAAAAAACAAAGACATTTTGTTTGTTTCAGCTATGAATAGACATCAGAACGAATTAGATTTTATTCTATGTAATACATCTACCAATAACAGTCGAGTGTTGTTTACAGAAACAGACAAATATTATATTGACATTCATGATAACACCACCTTCACTGAGGATAAAAATCATATGATATGGACTTCTGAAAAAAGTGGATTCAAGCATATTTACTACATAAACTTAGAAAATGGAAAATGGAAACAAATTACCAATGGTGATTGGGAAGTAACAAAGTTTCATGGTATGGATACTGAAAAAAATAGAATTTTTTATACTTCCAACGAAGAAGGAACTATACACCGAGGACTTTATAGTATCGGAATAAATAGAGATGATAAAATCAAATTATCTTCTAAAATTGGAACTCACAATAGCACCTTTAGTAATGGTATGAAGTACTATTCCAACACCTATTCTACTGCTTACACCCCACCCTATATTAGCCTTCACAATAGCAATGGAAAGAAAATTAGAGTCTTGGAAGATAATGCTGAACTCATTACTACTATGAGTGAATTTAACTTATCTGACAAAGAGTTTTTTAGCTTCAAAACCTCAGAAGACGTCCAACTCAATGGCTGGATGATAAAACCATCAGATTTTGATGCGTCAAAAAAATACCCTGTTTTTATGTTTCTTTATGGAGGTCCTGGCTCTCAACAAGTATTAAATTCATGGGGATGGTTCAATTATTTCTGGCATCAACATTTAGCACAAAAAGGATATATCGTAGCATGTATAGACAATAGAGGTACTGGTGGTAGAGGTGCAGAATTTAAAAAACTCACCTACCAACAGTTAGGGAAATATGAAACTATTGACCAAATTGAAGCAAATAAATACTTGGCTAACTTGGATTATGTTGATAAAGATAGAATAGGAATTCAAGGTTGGAGCTATGGCGGTTATCTTTCTTCTTTAGCTATCACCAAAGGAGCAGACTATTTTAAAATGGCAATAGCTGTTGCTCCAGTTACAAATTGGAGGTACTATGACAATATTTACACAGAAAGGTATATGCGAACACCACAAGAAAATCCTGAGGGCTATGACGAAAACTCTCCCATAAATCATGTTGAAAAATTAAGGGGTAAATACCTTTTAATTCATGGTTCAGCAGATGACAATGTACATGTTCAAAATACGTATGAAATGATTTCTGCTTTAGTAAAAGCCAACAAACAATTTGATTTATTCATTTATCCTGATAAAAATCACGGTATATACGGTGGGAATACTAGACTTCATCTTTATAAGAAAATGACGAATTTTATTGAAGATAATTTATAAACATAAATTGTTATATTCGAAGTCAATTTTCAATAATCAATATCTAAAAAATAATGAGTCAACAAAATCAAGAAATTTTCGGACATCCAAGAGGATTATTTTATCTCTTCTTTGCAGAATTATGGGAGCGATTCTCGTACTATGGAATGCGTGCTCTTCTTACCTTATATATGGTAAATGAGTTTTTCACATATATCACTGATGAAGCTTACAGAGAAGAAGTTTCCTTTGGAATTTTTGCCGCTTATGGATCATTAGTTTACGCTACTCCTGTACTAGGCGGTATGATTGCCGATAAATTTATTGGCTTCAAAAAATCTATAATGCTTGGTGGAATACTTATGGCACTAGGTCATTTCTTTATGGCTTTTTATTTTGACTCTGATGTTTTAGGAATGAATGTAACAAGTGTAAATAACTTCTTTTTCTACGCTGCTCTTGCCTTACTAATTGTAGGTAACGGATTCTTTAAGCCAAACATCTCAACGATGGTAGGACGATTATACCCTGAGGGTGATTCAAGAAGAGACTCTGGATTTACTATTTTTTACATGGGTATTAATGCTGGAGCTTTTCTTGCTCCATTAGCTTGCGGTTGGTTAGGTTACGAATACGGATGGCATGCAGGATTTGGAGCAGCTGGTGTAGGTATGTTGGCCGGACTTGTTGTATTCATGCGCGGAATGAGTGCTGGAGTATTTGGAGATAATGGAGAGCAACCTGTAGAATACCAAGAAAAGAAAATGTACGGACTAAGAACAGATTACTTCTTCTATGTTGTAGCCTTACTGATGGTTCCTATTTCAGCTTTTCTTGTTAAAAATAATGCTCTTGAGGTTTTAGATGGTTTACAACTTCACTCTTCAATACTAACTATTTTAGGAATAGTTATTTTAGGAATAATTATTAAAAAAATGATGGAGCTTTCTAGAATGGAAGTATTCAGGTTAGTTAGTGTATTAGTACTCACCTTACTTATCACAGTCTTCTGGTCATTCTTTGAATTAGCTGGTACAGCAATCACTTTATTTGCAGAAAGAAACGTTAATCTAACCCTTCTGAACGCATCACAAACAAACGCCATTAATCCAGGTTATATAATATTCTTAGCTATTCCATTTTCATTAATGTGGGTATACTTATCAAAAACACAACGCAACCCTATAACACCTGTTAAATTTGCATTAGGTATCTTACAATTAGGTCTTGGCTTTATTGTATTTGCAATGAGTGCTCAATTCATGGACGCTGATGGTCGTACTCCATTTATGTTCTTAATGATTGGTTATCTATTATTGACGACAGGTGAGTTATTTATATCACCAATTGGCTTGTCTAAAGTAACTGAGCTTTCTCCAAAAAGTATGACAGCATTTATGATGGGAGTATACTTCCTTTCATCTTCGTATGCACATTATATATCAGGTGGTATAGCAAAGCTTACTACAAGCAATGAAGCTGGTATTGCTCCTGAACCTGGATTTATGACTACAGTGATTGAAAAAGTTACAGGCTTTGCTGGTGGCTTTACAGAATCTAGTGTGGAAAGTGTTCAATCTCTATTAAGTTATACTTCCGTGTTCACACAAGTTGGTGTTGTGGCAATAGGAATGGCTATTTTATCGTTTATAATATCACCAATACTTAAAAAATGGATGCACGGCGTTCACTAAAAACTAGAAAAATGAAAAATATATTTATTATTTGCAGTTTTTTATTCTGCACACTTTCTCTTTCAGCACAAGAAAAAAATGATGCTTGGTATGTAAACTTTGATGAAGCTGCCAAATTATCAATGAAGACCAATAAGCCAATTTTAGCCAACTTTACTGGAAGCGATTGGTGTGGATGGTGCATTAAGCTTAAACGAGAAGTATTTGACACACCCTCTTTTAAAAAATGGGCTAAAGAAAATGTAGTTCTACTTGAGCTTGATTATCCTAGAAGAACCGAGCAATCTGAGGAAATAAAAAAGCAAAACAGAGAGCTTCAACAGTTCTTTAAAGTCAGAGGCTACCCTACTCTACACATGTTCTCAGTAGGCATTGCTGATGGAAAAACTCAAATCACTGCTCTAGGAAAAACAGGCTATATAGCGGGCGGACCTACACCCTGGATTGCCAATGCAAACAAAATGTTAACGACTAAAAAATGAAACAAATAATCACCACTTTTATGGTCATAATCTTGCCATTTGCTGTAATTTCATGTAACGAAAATGAAAGCAAACCAAAAAAGAACAAGACCAACCTTAAACAAGTTATCAAAGCAAATAATCTTTATTCTTCTATTAACTGGATTTCTTTAGAAGAGCTTGAGAAAAGAGTACAAAAAGAACCTCGAAAAGTCATTTTCTTATTCACTAAAAAAGGATGTCCTTACTGTAAAGAAATGAAGGAAACAACTCTAGTAGATTCAGAGGTTATTAAAATGATAAACGATAATTATTATGCCGTATTGCTCGATGGAAAAACCAAAGAACCCATTACATTTAAAGGTGTAACATATGTTAACGATGCTTCTATTGAAGAAGATCCTAAATCTACATGGAGACACAATCTTTTTGCTGAATTAGTAGAACCATATAAAGGAGGGTATTACTGGCCTACCACTGTTATTCTTGATTCAAAACTGGAAAAGATTAGAAGTTTTCCTGGACTTCAAAAACCTGCACAATTCAAAAGGCTATTGATGAATTTCAGTAAAAAATAGGAATTAAATAAACATACAAAAAAAAGGTCTTGTAAACACAAGACCTTTTTTTTAAGGGTGGATGATGGGATTCGAACCCACGACCCTCGGTACCACAAACCGATGCTCTAACCAACTGAGCTACAACCACCATTTGGACGGCAAATATATAAATTTAGTAAACTACTGCATTGTTTTTTACACAAAAAAACTAACTTTGAATAACCATGAGCAACTCTAAAAACATACATATCTCTGGCATGACCTGTGCCAATTGTGCTAAGGGTATAGAAAAACATCTTAACAGCAAAGGAATTAAGGATGTAATTATTGATTTCCCAAATTCAGAAGCTCGATTTATAGAAAGCGAATACAACAATACTCAGATAATCATCAAAGAAATTGAGTCAATTGGTTATAAGGCTAAAGAAGAAGAAATTGAAGAAGACAATCTGGTAGAAAAACTATTTGCAATCAGTTTAGTTTTTACAATACCACTATTTAGCCATATGTTTCTCAATGAGGGGCATTTCCTTCAAAACCCAATAGTTCAATTTTTTCTTGCCATACCAGTTTATTTAATTGGGTGCTATTACTTTGGGAGAAGTGCATGGAATTCAATGAAAACAGGTGTGCCTAATATGGATGTGCTTATAATAATGGGGACAACTGCTGCTTTTTTCTACAGTATTGTTGGCTCAATAGCATTCCATGGAACTGCAGAGGCTCACAACTATCTATTTTTCGAGACAGCAGCTACCATTATTACTTTGGTATTATTAGGCAATGTTCTTGAGCATCGCTCTGTGAAACAAACTACCTCGGCAATTAAAGAATTGAGTGCAATTCAAAATCTGACTGCTAAAAAAGAAAATAAAGATGGAACTATTCAAAACATTCCATTTAAAGACATAAGTCCTAACGACATTCTACTGGTGAATTCTGGAGACAAAATTCCAACAGATGGAATTATCATTTCTGGAGAAGGGTACTTTGATGAATCCATGATTACAGGAGAAAGCGAAAGTATTTTGAAGAGTAATGCTGAAAATGTGATTGGCGGAACTATTTTAATAGATGGAAACATCAAAATGGAAGCTCAAAAAGTTGGTGAAGATACTGTGCTTTCACACATTATTAAACTAGTAAAACAAGCCCAAAACAATAAACCAAATATTCAGCGACTAGGTGATAAAGTGAGTAGTATTTTTGTTCCAGTTGTTCTTATAATATCTCTTTTAACATTTGTTATAAGTCATTATCTTTTTGATATTAGTACTTCTGATGCTGTAATGCGTTCTATAGCTGTATTGGTTATTTCATGCCCTTGTGCAATGGGGTTAGCTACTCCAACAGCAGTTATGGTTGGATTGGGTCGTGCAGCAAAAATGGGAATACTTATCAAAGGGGGTAACACTCTAGAAGAATTCGCTAAAATAAAACATATTGTATTTGACAAGACTGGAACTCTTACCAGCGGCGAATTTAAAATTGATGAAATCAACTGTGAAGAAAGTCAAAAAAGCACAATCGTTAATATTCTTTACTCTCTAGAAATACACTCCTCACATCCAATTGCTAAATCCATAATAAAATCGTTAGAAAATGAAGCTTCTCTGTTAGATATTTCTGATATAAAAGAAATAAAAGGAATGGGAATTGAAGCTAAGTGGAATGGTGATTCTTATAAATTAGGTAGTGAAAAATTCGTGAATCACTCTGATGAAAACTATCAATTGTTTTTATTCAAAAATGACTCTTTAATAGCAAGCATTAAATGTAGTGATGAGCAGAAAGAAAATCTATCAGATACCATTCAGAATCTCAAAAATGTCGGTCTTACAACAACAATTCTTAGTGGAGATAAACAGAAAAAATGTGAAGAATTAGGTCAATCCATAGGAATAGATACGGTATATGGCGAGCAACTACCGCATGAGAAACTAGAAAAAATTGAACAATTAAATAAAGAAGGCTTATCAGCAATGGTTGGTGATGGCATTAACGATGCCCCAGCATTAGCGAAAGCACATGTAGGTATTTCTTTAGGAGGAAGCACAGAAGTTGCCATTGAGTCAGCTCAAATTGTAGTTCTAAACACTTCTAACTTAAAGCAAATTGAACAAGCCTATAAGATTAGTCAACATACTCTACTTACCATAAAACAAAACCTATTTTGGGCATTTTCCTACAATATTGTTGCCATCCCAATTGCTGCACTTGGATTTTTAAATCCTATGTGGGGAGCATTGTTTATGGCATTCTCAGACGTTATTGTAATTGGAAACTCCTTAAGGCTTAAAAAGAAAAAACTATTCAAATGAAAAAACAAATAATTCTAACCCTTTATATTCTACTGAGCATCCATTTATTTGGACAGGAAAAGTTTAACTCACATGATTTTTTTGAAGGAAATATCCCATCCTATAAACCCACTTATAATGAAACATTTCCTTACTGGGCAAAAATGCTCTATAATGAGAATTTAAACTTCAATGATGTAAGGCAAGAGTACAACAAGTGGAAATCTCTGAACACAAACAAGCATAAAGCCGTAGAGCGTTACTATAAAATTTGGAGTAGAAACATTATACCATACGTTTTGCCAAATGGAGAGATTTACATTAATCCTAAATCAAATACCAATAACGAACTAATTACACAAATCTCCGAAGCCAATAATCAATGGAGCTTTTTAGGACCTAAAGAAACTTTTTGGTTGAATGAAAGTGGTGGTGAATCAGTTCCTGCAAGCTGTCCTTGGCAAGTTAATATTTACTCCTTTGACGTATCAAAAAGTAATGATTCAGTTTTATACTGCGGTACTGAAACAGCTTTTGTCAGCAAATCGGTTGACCATGGAAATACTTGGACATTAATAGGTCAAAATTATAATTTTGGAGGAGGAATTACAGCCGTAGCCATTGATCCTCAAAATGAAAACATAGTCTATGTAGCTGCTAATTCACAAATTCATAAAACAACGAATGGAGGACAAGACTGGATACCTTTACTTCCTTCTGACGGTCAATTTTACTCAGATAAAATCATCATAAACACTTCAAATCCTAACCAAATAATTTCAGCAGGATCATCAGGTATTTATCGTTCTTTGGATGGCGGACTTAATTGGACAAACCCTTGGCAATATCAATCTTATGATATACATTTTAAAACGAATGACCTAGATAAAGTCTATGCCATAAGTACACAAAACGGAATTTTTCAAATCTTGAAATCAAATGATGGAGGACAAAGTTTTAGTGTTTTTTCAAATTTTCCCAATATTACAAATGAGTCTGGTGGACTTTTAGCAGTATCTAATGACTCACCCGATAATATTTTTATTCTACTTCTTAGTAGTGATGACACTCCCCTTCTATACAAAATAGACTTAGTCTCAGAAAACGGAGAATTACTTGCCACTGGACAGACTGATGACTTTCCTCTAGAAAATTGGCAAGGATTTTATGATTTTGTTTTTGAAGTATCGCCTGACGATGCAGATATTATGTTTGCTGGTACTTCAAGCCTATTTAAAACTACAAATGGAGGAGATAGCTTTTCTCTAGTTGGAGGCTATGGAGGAAGTTTCCCAATTCATCCAGATGCACAATTTATGATGCTTTTAGAAAATAATAAAAGCTGGCTAGCAACAGATGGTGGATTAACTTTCTCTTCTGATAATTTCACTAATACAAATAATGCACAATCAAAAAACAACAACCTTATTGGTTCTGATTTCTGGGGATTCGATCAAGGTTGGAATGAAGATATTGTTGTAGGTGGGCGTTACCACAATGGGAACACTGCAATAACCGACTTTTATCAAGAAAAAGCCTTAAGAATGGGTGGTGCTGAATCTCCAACTGGATGGGTATTACAGGGCAAAAGCAGACATGTGGCATTTGATGATTTAGGTGCTGGTTGGATATTACCTCAAACTGCCGAATCCTCAGCAGAAGGTCGTTTTCCATTCAATAAACACCCTAACATGGATGAATATGGTGGTAGAAGAGGCAATATGGTTTTTCACCCAAATTATTATGAAGTCATCTATTTAGGTGAAGGAAATGGTTTTTGGAAGAGTAGCGATATGGGAACAAGCTTTGAGCTTTTACATGATTTTGGGAAAAGAGTTAGATACCTTCAAATTTCATTTAGCGATCCAGAAATCATCTATGCTGATATCGTTAACGAAGGCTTATTTAAGTCTGAAGATGGTGGCTACACTTGGCAACAAAAACCTAGTTTAACAGATGGCTCTAATGGACAAGCCTCTTGGGGTGGTAGACTACAATTTGCTATTTCTCCAAATGATGCCAATACTATATATGCTTGTCTAAACAATGGAATTTGGTCTTCTGATATCGGCAAGGTATTCAAATCTACAGATGGTGGCGATAGTTGGGTTGATTGGACAGCAAATCTAAATCCATATTGTGAAACCTTAGTAGTACAACCAGACGAACAAGGAAATGATATTGTGTACCTATTTACCTCTAGCTTAAATGATCAAGATGGTAATTGTTTCATAAGACGACAGGGAGAAAACAATTGGTCAGTGTATGGTATTGACTTTCCCGCTGGAAAAAAGATAAACCATGCATTAGCATTTTTTAGAGACAGTAAGCTTAGAGTAGCCGGAACAGGTGGAGTGTGGGAAAATAGCCTAGATAATACAAACTTCCTGCCTATAATTCAGCCATGGGTAAATAGACCTGTAATAGACTGTTTTTTAGATACCATTCAATTGAATGACCATTCGATTATAGACCATGAAGGATGCAGTTGGTCTTGGAGTATTGAACCAGAACCAGAGTATATTGAAAACGAAAATATTAGAAACCCAAAAGTTGTACTAGGAGAAATAGGAAGCTATGATGTTAGCCTAACAATTACTAAAAATGGTGAGAGCTATTCAAAGAGTATCGAAGATATGATTGTTGCTGAAGAGTGTCCTTCTGTGAGTAATTGTAATAATCCAGCTATAGTACCGAAAGAAAGTTGGGAATTAAAATACGTTGATAGTGAGGAAGTAAATTATCCAGGTTTTGCTACAATGGCTTTTGATAATGACCCTTCAACAATATGGCATACCAAATGGAGTACAGGCTCTGACCCCTACCCACATCATATGGAAATAGACCTTGGTGATGAATATAAAATATATGAATTCACCTATCAAACAAGACAAGATGGTGAAAATGGTAGAATTAAAGATTTTGAACTTTACTTTAGCAGTGATTTTTTAGATTATGGAGATGCCGATACTATAGCTCAATTTGAAAATACATCGGCTCCACAAACTATTTCCTTTTATAGTCCAAAAATAGGTAGATATCTAAAGTTAGTTGCATTATCTGAGGTTAATGGTAACGCATGGTCATCGGCTGCAGAATTTGACATCAAAGCATGCTACAACACCACAGATATAAATTCTCTTAATTTTCAAAAATTAAAAGCATTTCCTATTCCAACACAAGGTATTTTGGAAATCTCATTACCCTCTAACGGTCAAAGCTACTCCTACTCACTTTATTCTATATCAGGACAGTTGATTGAAAATGGTAAAACGACTTTAAACCAAGGGAATATAAAATTGGATTTAACTAATCTAACAAAAGGCATATACATGGTAAAATTGACAGGTAATAACAGTAGTCAATTCTATGTTAAAACAATTAAGGAGTAATTACTTCAGTTTATCTAAAGTATCTACAGTAATAAGCCTCTCTACTGTAAAACCTTCGCCGTAAGCAACTCTAGCAAGACGACCTATATTAGCTGCTCTATAGCGAACACTATCAAGAAATCCTTTAGAAGAAATAATAGTTTCAGGCTCATCCGATTTAGTATCATAAAACTGTGAGCTGAAGGCTTTGACAACTTCAATCTTTTTATCGATATAATTACTTATATCTACTACAAAATCTGGTTCTATCTCATCAAATTGAATGTAATGGTAAACAACTTCTGGTCGCCAAGCATCTTGACCTGTTTCTATCTTCGGTAATCCAGCTAAAAAACAAGCATGGGATACTAAATCAGATCCTTTTTTATGATCAGGATGTCTGTCACTAATAGCATTAGCTAAAACTATTCTAGGACGATATTCTCTTATAATTTTAATGATTTCCATCTGATGACTTTCATCATTTTGAAAAAAACCATCTTTAAAATTCAAATTATGACGCATCTCAACCCCAAGTAGCTGAGCTGCTTTTGCCGCTTCCTTATCGCGAATTTCAGCACTTCCTCTAGTACCTAATTCCCCCCTTGTCAAATCAACAATTCCAACTTTACTGCCAAGAGCTATATGTTTGGCAATGGTGCCACTACAGCTTAACTCAACATCATCGGGGTGAGCTCCAAAAGCTAATATATCTAACTGTTTATCCATCTTGTAATCTTTTTAGATTTAGGACTAGTGGTAGGCAAATAATAGTCTACCCAATTACCATCTTCATCAATAGTAAACTTCTGAAAATTCCATAAAACAGGAATATTTTTTCTTCCGTTTTTACTTTTTTCTGTCAGCCACTGATAAAGAGGGTGCTTATTTTTTCCTAGAACTTTTATTTTTTCAAAAATAGTAAAACTTACACCATATGTACTTGAACAAAAGGTAGATATCTGTTCACTATCACTAAACTCTTGATTGGCAAAGTCAGCAGAAGGAAAAGCTAAAATTTCAAAATTCAAATGTTTATAGTCATTATAAAGCTCCTCTAGCTGTTCATATTGCGGCGTTAGTCCACACTTTGAAGCTACGTTCACTATCATCACTTTTTTACCTTTTAACGATGACATATCAAAGTCTGTTCCATCGATGGTTTTAAATGAAAAATCATAAATAGAAAATGAATCTGAACTGTTAAAATTATCCATACAAGATGTTAAAAAAGTGAAAAGAAATACAGTATAGTATTTCATTATTTTAAAAATCGTTTTTGTCTCCATTGTGCTAATACACTAACAATAGCAATTACAGCTATTGAATAGTAAACAAATGATGGGATTGGCATAGGGTCACCTTTAGCATAGGAGTGTAATCCTGATAAATAGAAATTCACTCCAAAATAAGTCATAACAATAGAGCCATATGCAACTATAGATGCAAAATTAAAGGCAAACACACCCTTCAATTTTGGTATAAATCGCATGTGTAAAACAAAAATATAAATAAGCATACTGGCTAAAGCCCAAGTCTCTTTTGGGTCCCATCCCCAATATCTACCCCACGACTCATTTGCCCAAACACCGCCCAAGAATGTTCCTATAGAAAGCATAAATAAACCAGTGGTTATACTCATTTCGTTGATGTATGTTAGCTCCTTTAGACTATCACCTATTCTTAGTTTATTCGTCTTATTTTGGATTATCATTAATATCAAGTTTAAAAAGCCTAACAAAGCTCCTAAAGCTAAGAAACCATAACTCGCTGTAATAATTGCAACGTGAATAAGCAACCAATAGGAATCAAGTACAGGAACTAAATTTGTAATTTCAGGATCAAGCCAATTTAATGCTGCAACCATTAATAGTAAGGACGATAATATTGCGGTTGCAGCTACTGTCATTAAACTTTTTCTAGCGAATGTGAAGCCCGCTAATATGGTTGCCCAGGCAATATATATTACACTTTCATAGGCATTACTCCATGGTGCATGGTCAGAGATGAACCATCGCCCCATTAAACCTATAGTATGTGCAACAAAACCAACTCCAACCAATATAAATGCAAATCGAATAATACTATTTCTCCACTTGCGTTCTTTTAAGATTTGTTGAATTAGTAATAGAATCATAACCAATCCTACTAGAGCATAGAAGTATGAAAGGCGATTAAATACTTTAGCATTATTATAAAACACCTCTGTTTTTAGTTTTAGATCAGAAGGGTAAACATCTGCTCCAAACTTCTTTTGGTAGTTGCCGATGGCTGTAAGGGTGTTATTTGCCACTTCGTAATCACCGTCTTTTTGAGCCTGCTGAAGGCTTCTATAATAAATTGGTAAAATTGAGTTTACAAACAATGAATCATCTCCAAACAATAAGGTCTCACTCATTGCTGGTGATACCCATTTATTAGACGGATCATCAGGAATTGGAAAAAAGCGTAGGAAAGAACCGTTATATACCATGTAAGAGATATTTACTCTTTCATCAACAGCCATTACCTCTTTATCATACTTACTTCGTTCAGCAGGCTTTTTGGCATAGGCTACTTGTACATCATTTGTTAATACATATTTGGCTTCATCACTGAAAAATGATAAAAAAGAGGTGTACTTTTCTTCCAAGCCTAGCTTCTCTCTTAATTCATCATTATTTACTTTTATCATTGGAGCCAATTGCCACAAGTAAGGATTTTGGAGCATGCCTAATACGACTTGATTTGAATTCAAACCATTGTAATCGCTTTTTCGACTCACTTTTCTCAGAATTTCTGAAGTTGTTGTTCCAAATGGTTTCATTCGTCCACCTTCATCCTGAACAACTAACATTCCAAACTTGTTGGAGTGTTCTTGGCTAATTGGTGTTGATAAAATAAGTGAATCAACAGTATTAGAATCTTGTGCAACTACAGTCGTAGACAGGAATAAGAACATCATTAAAGTTGTCGTTCTTTTTGTTCTTAGTTCATCAAGTTTTCTTCTCAAGTTGGAAAAGCGTGTTTTCTTTGAAAAAATCGTAGCAATCATTCCTACTGACATCATTAGGTATCCTAAGTAACTTATCCAAGTTCCCCAAAAATCATGATTCACAGATAGAACTGTTCCTAATTCATCTTGGTCATAGGATGCTTGAAAAAAGCGGTAGCCTTGATAATCTAAAACATTGTTCATGAAAATACGATGGTCCGTTTCTTCTTCTCCATCTATTAATGTTACTTCACTTGCAAAAGAGGCAGGACTATTTGAACCTGGGTAACGTTTTAACTGAAAGTCATTTAAACGCACAAAAAATGGTGTTTGATAGTATGTTGAGCCATATGACAGCGAGAAATTTAAGCCTCCCAGCTGAAAATGGTTTTTATTGCTAACCATCCCTTTATCGCCAAAAAGCTCAACTATCTGTTCTTCCCCATTACTTTTTACTTTTACTTTAAGTAAATCTTCAAGCTCCTCTCCTTCTTTATTTACACCTTTGTAATATCTAAGTGTCGCTTTTTCATTTAAGATAGGAATCACGAAGTTTTGACCTGAAACCATATACAGTGACCTCAACATTAGAGGCTGTACGCTATCTTTTTGGATTGAACCTTTAAACTGGTCTGCCATCCTCATAAACTCGGCATCATCAGGCAGTTGAAGCATCAATTCGCCATCTTCATAAAAGAAATTGACATGTCCCGGTAAAGGTGTTCCAAAAGAGAAATTGAGTCCTAAATAACGCTCTGCTCTACCTTCTTGCAAATAATAGGTTTCTCGCCCATCAGCACCCGCCAGCACAATGGTAAGTGTAGGCACTCCCTCTCCAACTATTAGAGTATCTTGTGCATCAGGAACAAAATCTAAATAGTCAATTGTGATATCATTATCTAAAAACTTTACCGTTTGACTAAATTCATTGGATGACAAAAACTCCAACGGCCCATGATAATCATCAAGTAAAATGGGCTTATTATAGTTATATTGATAAGCATTGTCGTGAACTTTTATTTGTAAAAAAGTGCCATCAGAAATAATTAAATCAGATTGCTCTCCTTCACGAATAGGCATCATTCCTTCAAAACTAACATATCTTGTGATTCCAGCACCAATGACAATTATCACAAAAGATATATGGAACAATAAAACTGCCCACTTTTCTTTTCGCCATAATTTGTAGCGGTTAATATTAGCTAACATATTGATAGTCAATAACACAATTATTATTTCAAACCAAGTTGCATTATAAACCAACGCCTTGGCGGTTTGAGTGCCAAAATCATTCTCAATGAATGTAGCGTATCCGATAGCAACAAAGAATAATAGTATTAAAAATGCCATTAATCGCATCGATAAAAGTCCAGAAAGTAATTTGTCGAACATTAGGTTTTATTTAGGAAGTACAAAATTACTTAATTTTGTGCTTTTTGAATCTAAAAAAAGTATATTTCGGCATGACTAAAATAACAATGATTGGTGCAGGGAATTTAGCCACACATCTCAGCCGTGCTTTACAACATGCTGGTCATGAAATCATTCAAGTATTTAGTCGTACTGAAAAATCTGCTACTCATCTAGCAAATCAATTAGATTGCCCATTTACTACTGATTTAAATAATATCATCAAATCAGAACTAGCCATAATTGCTGTTAAGGATGATACTATTAAAGAAGTTGAAAAACACATTAATTTCCCAAAAGTTCACACTTCTGGCACTAAAGATTTAGACTGTTTAACTATAAACAAGGTCGGTGTTTTTTATCCACTTCAAACCTTTTCAAAGACTAGCAATATAAATTTTGAAAGCGTTCCGATATGCATTGAGTCGAATGACTCTTCTTTTTATGAACTTTTAAATGAACTGGCTAATTCCATTACTAATAAAGTTTATAGGCTAGATAGTAAACAAAGAAGACAGTTGCACATAGCCGCAGTAATTGCTTGTAATTTTAGTAATCTCATGTATCGTTTTTCTGAAGATATATGCAAGGAACATTCCATTCCTTTTGAAATATTACAACCACTAATTTTAGAAACAGCCAATAAAATCCAATCCTTACCACCATCAAAAGCACAAACAGGACCTGCCCAAAGGGGTGATGAATTGACTATTGAAAAACACATTGCAGCTCTTGAAAGTAATAGTGATTTACAAGCTATTTATAAAACGCTAAGCAATAGTATTAAAAAACACTCATGAATTATAAAGAAAAACTACACCATATCACCACATTTATATTTGATGTAGATGGCGTACTAACTGATGGCAAAATAATTCTTCACCCCAGTGGAGAACAATTAAGAACCATGAATGTTAAAGATGGCATGGCTATAAGAACCGCACTATCAAAAGGTTATAAAATTGCTATTATTTCTGGAGGAAAAAGTAAAGGCTTAATTGAACGTTTTAAACACCTAAAGATTGATGACGTATATTTGGGGTGTGATGATAAAAAAGATGCTTTGGAAGATTTTAAGCACATTCACAATATTGAGTCAAAAAATATACTGTACATGGGTGACGATATCAATGACTTGGAAGTAATGAAAGAAGTTGGTTTAGGTTCATGCCCACAAGATGCAGTTGCTGAAATTAAATCTATTGCCGATTACATATCTCACAAAAACGGTGGGTCTGGTTGCGTAAGGGATGTTATTGAACAAACATTAAAAGTACAAGGAAAATGGTAAAACTAGTAGACTTTTTTAGACTTATTAGATTTAAGAATTTATTAATCATTGCACTTAGCCAGTATCTAGTTAGGTATGCCCTAATAATTCCAATGACGGACTCAAGAAGCTTGAGCGATTTACAGTTTTTTTATTTGGTACTTTCTACATTATTTATTGCAGCAGCAGGCTATATTATAAATGACTATTTCGATACTCAAGTAGATAGACTTAATCAAAGAAAAGTGATAATTGATAACACCATCAAAAGACGAGAAGCAATTTTGATGCATTTTGTCTTAAGTGGAATTGGTGTTTTTCTAGGCTTCTATTTAGGATGGAGAGTTGGTATAATTAATTTAGGTTTTATCAATTTATTTAGCTCAACAGCTTTGTGGTTTTACTCCACTAATATGAAAAAAGCCTATCTAAGCGGTAATATCATAATTAGTTTACTTGCAGCTTTAACGCTATTTATAGTGCCTATGTATGACATTATACCTAACCCAGAAGTCAATGGAGAAAAAGCTTTTTATCTCATTTGCTTTTATTCAATATTTGCATTTATAACTACCTTCATAAGAGAAATTATAAAGGATTTCGAAGACCAATTTGGAGACAGTAAAATGGGTTACAACACTTTTGCAATAGTTTCTGCTAAATCTGCAAAAATCACTGTGAAGACTATTAGTGCATTACTAATTGCTAGTATTGGATGGATAAGTTATTTACAAATAACATACGACGAACCGTATGCCGCAATTTATGTATTGTTAAGTATTGAATTACCTCTAGTATATTTCTTTATAAAACTTAGAACTGCAAACGATAAGAAAACATATCATCAGCTAAGTCAACTTATAAAATTAATAATGCTGACTGGTACATTGTCAATTCTAGTGTTCACACTTCTATTCTAGAACATGTTAAAAAATCTTCATTCTAAATCTGTCTTTTTAGCATCAAAATCACCAAGACGAAAGGAGTTACTCGAATCTCTTGGTATTTCATTTGAAATCAAACTAAAAGATACAAATGAGGATTTCCCATCATCAATAGATATTTACGAGGTTGCAGAATTCCTGGCAACAAAAAAAGCGAATGCTTTTGAACCCAAACACAATGAAATCTTTATCACTGCTGACACAGTAGTAATTTGTAATGGTATAATACTCAATAAACCCAAAGACAAAAGAGAGGCGCAAAAAATGCTAACGCTCTTATCTGACAATAAACATGAAGTGGTAACTGGTGTTTGCATCAACTCATCTGAAAATAAAATATCATTTTCAGAGCAAACTGAAGTTTATTTTAAGTCATTAACAACAAAGGAAATAGATTTTTATATCGATAACTACCAACCTTTTGATAAAGCAGGAGGATATGGAATACAAGAATGGATTGGAAAAATTGGCATTAAAGAAATAAAGGGCGACTATTATAATGTTGTCGGCTTTCCTCTTGCTAGACTTTATAGTTTTCTGATAAAACTTTAGTAACTTTGCAATACACCAAAAACAAGAGCAACTTATGAAATCTCTTTATTTTGCATTAGCAACTATTTTTTTAGCGTCATGCTCATCCATGAGTAATATTGTTTTATTTGAAAAACAAGTTGAGAACGATCAAATTACAGTTTCTGAATATCAAAAACACAAGCTACAATCAGGAGATATTCTTCATGTAAAAATTATTGGTGTTCAAAAAGAATCCTTTGACATATTCAACCTAGAAACTAACGCAAATAATTCTCAAACAACTTCTGCAAATCTATTTCTTAACGGTTTTACCATTGACAGTCAAGGCTTTATTGAAATCCCAACACTTGGTAAAATTTTAATCAATGGACTTACCATTGAAGAAGCAAAAGATAAAATTCAACTAAAAGCAGATAATTACCTAGTTAATTCAACTGTAATTGTTAAACACATTAATTTTGAAATCACTGTGTTGGGAGAAGTTAACACTGCAGGCACCTACACCGTATACAAAGACAACATTACAATACTGGAAGCTCTAGGTTTATCTGGTGATTTAACGGATTATGCTAATCGTAAAAAAATTAAACTTATTAGGGATAATCAAATTATATATATTGACCTCACCAAGACTGAAACCTTATACTCCGAAAACTTTATTTTAAAGGCAAATGACGTTTTGTATGTCGAGCCTTTAAAAAACGTTAAACTTAGAAGCTCAAATGCTCAAATTTATATTTCGGCGATTTCTAGTATTGCACTTATTGCTAACATTGTATTCGGAATCTTAAATTCTAACTAAATTTATTATGAATAATTTAGACTCATCCTCTCAAAGCGAAAAAATTGAACTTAAGGTTCTATTTGATAGGTTATTGGTATTCTGGAGACAAACAGCTTTATCTATTGTCATTTTCCTGATGATTGGTTTTTTATACAATAGATACTCTACTAAAATCTATAAGTCATCAACAACTATTTTAATAAAAGAAGACAGCAATTCTAGTCTAGGCTCAGAAGATTTATTTGGGGGAATTGATTTATTTGGAGGACAAAAAAACATTAAAAATGAAATAGGTATCCTTAATTCATTTTCACTAACCAACAAGACACTACAAGATTTAAGTTTTAGAATCAGTTATTTTCACTCTGGAAATTTAGTTTCAAAAGATATTTATGATAATTCTCCTTTTACTGTTAATCTTGTAAATAACACTCCATTATTAATTGACCAAAAGTTTTATGTTAAAATTATTTCTGAAAATGAATTTCAAATAGAAGTAGATTGTGAAGACGCAAAACTATTTGACTTGAACTCAGAAAGTTATTTGTCAAATGACGAGTATGATTTTGAATACAAAGAAACTCATAAATTTGGAGAGCTTGTATCAGCTGATTTCTTTGAATTTAGAATAGAAAAAAATGACTTAAGTTTATTTTTAGATGACGAGTGGGACACCTATTATTTTGTAGTCAATAACTACAATGACCTCACACAAGCATTTATGAAAAAGATAAATGTCATTGAAACTGACAAAGAGTCCTCAATATTAAGAATTACACACGAAGGTTCAAATCCAAAAAAAATCAATGACTTTTTAGATAGATTTAATTATAATTACCTTCAAATTGGTCTAAATGAAAAAAACTTAATTGCATCAAATACTATTTTCTTCATTAATGACCAACTCACTTCAATATCTGATTCATTGAACAAAGTTG
>Ga0233432_10001221_pt1 | contig 24971 bp, 26 predicted proteins | sample SI_122_August201_6_FD_179870 | JGI IMG/M metagenome (GOLD analysis project Ga0233432, IMG submission 179870) | Seawater microbial communities from Saanich Inlet, British Columbia, Canada - SI_122_August2016_10_MG | ecosystem: Environmental > Aquatic > Marine > Inlet | place: Canada: British... | reverse complement strand
GAATTATAGTTAGGAATATCCCTAGTCCAGGTATGTCTATATTGAATTTATTTAAAATAGGTACAGATACCTCTTCTAGGGTATTAAACAAAAATTTTATTACAAAAAATGTTAAATAGAGGGGCAGAAGTGTTGCTAAACCTGCAAATAATTTTGACTTAAAGTACTTTGTGATTGAGTTCATATGTTTATAAAGTTATTGATTGTTTTGGTTTAAAGCTAGAGACACATTAAGTGAATGCTGCTCTAGTTTGAGTAACTTTTTTTTCATTTTTAATCCATAAGCATAACCTCCGATAGAACCATTAGAGGAAATTACTCTGTGACATGGTATTATAATAGGCAGAGGGTTAGAAGAGTTTGCTGTTCCAACTGCTCTAACTGCTTTTATATTTCCACTCATTTTAGCCACATCTTTATAAGTTAAAACAGAACCAAAAGGTATCTTACTTACCTCTGATAATACTTTTCTATAAAAAGGGGGCAATAAGATGTCTATTGGTAGTGTGAATATTTTTCTTTTTCCAGTAAAATATTCTCGGATTTGATTTATAGTTTTTTCTAACAGGGGAGTTTGAAAATCCGACTCTTTATTCTGATTTTCAGTTATTAGTTTTAAACTTCGTAATCCTTTTGAACTGGCACAAATTCTAAAAAAGCCAAAAATTGTTTCAAAAGTTGAGAAGTATATTTTTTTATTAATATTATTCTAAAGCTGAGAATATTTATTTTGAATCCATTTTAATTACTAAAGGACTGGCCACAAAAATACTAGAATACGTTCCAATTAATACACCAACAATCATTGCAAAAGAAAAAGTATGAATAACTTCACCGCCAAATAGAAAAAGTATAAGAACAACAAAAAAAGTGGTGAGTGAAGTTATAATTGTCCGGCTTAATGACTCGTTTATACTTTGATTGATAATGTTTTTCATCGGCGCATTTTTTGTTGTTTTTACATTTTCTCTGACTCTATCAAATATTACAATTGTATCATTTAAAGAATACCCAACAATTGTCAAAAATGCTGCTATTACAGCTAAAGAAATCTCATATCCTAAAATTGAAAACACACCAATAGTGATTAGGACATCGTGCACGAGAGCAGCAATAGCACCAACGGCGTATTTAAATTCAAACCTTACTGAAACGTATATTAAAATTAAAAAAAGAGCACTTAAAATTGCCATTAAAGCATCACTGCTTAATTCAGCGCCAACTTTAGGACCGACTTTTTCAACAGATAAAATAAAATTATTCTTATCAACCGGTACTAGGTTGGGGAAAATACTAGCAAGCTTGTCGGAGAACTTCTTTGAGAACTGCTCGGGTTCTTCTTCCATACTTGCTATTCTAACTGCAATATTTGATTCATCACCAAAGTATTTGATCTCGGCATTACTGAAATTAAATGATTGTCCATCAATTAATACTGAGCTTAGTTCAGATCGAATCTTTTCAATATTCACAGGCTCCGTATAATTGACAGCTACAAGAGTACCACCCTTAAAATCAATGCTTAATTTTGGACCTCCATTTAGAACCATTGAAATAATTCCAGCAGATATTAAAAAAAATGATAGTAGTGTTGTTATGTTAGTTCTACCTAAGAAATCTATATTGGTCTTTTTTATAATTCTCATCTTAAATACTCAAGCTTGTAATTGATTTACGTGATACATACGTATTAAAAATAGTTCTTGTGATAAAAACTGCTGTAAACATACTAATCAAAATTCCCCAAAATAACACGGTTGCAAAACCTTTTATAGGACCTGTTCCAAACTGATATAGAACGAGTGATGCAATCAAGGTTGTTACATTTGCATCTACAATAGTAGTGATTGCACGGCTATACCCTGAATCGATGGCGGTCTTTGGAGTTTTTCCTCTCCTTAATTCTTCTCTAATACGTTCAAAGATGATTACGTTTGCATCAATAGACATTCCGACTGTCAAAATTAGCCCTGCAATTCCTGGAAGAGTGAGAGTTGCTTGAAGTGATGCTAAAACAGCTAAAACAATTAATATATTCCAAATTAGTGCGAAACTTGCAATTAATCCCGAAAACTTATAGTAAATCAAAATAAAAATTAAAACTAAAATCAAGCCTAGTGTAACAGCTTGTGTTCCTTGTTTTATTGAGTCTGCACCAAGGCTTGGACCAACTATTCGTTCTTCAATAATATTTACTGGTGCAGGCAATGCTCCAGCTCTTAAAATTATGGCGAGATCTTTAGCTTCTGAGATATTTGCAAAGCCTTCAATTTGAGTTCGTCCACTTGGTATTTTTTCACGTATTGACGGGGCCATGTGGACTTTTTTATCTAGAACGATAGCAATCCTCTCACCAATGTTTGCTCCTGTGACACGAGACCAAGTTCTAGAACCATCACTATTCATTGAAAGTGAAACAACTGCTTGCCCTGCAGATCCACTACCCAGACTACCTAAGTCAGCACGAGCCTCATCGACAATTCCTCCGGTCAGTTCTGGTTTGTCTTCAACGTAATATAATTTGTAAATCTTTTCTATGGAATTATCTGTCATTCCTTGGCTATTTTGACTCAGTAGAAATTGTCCATTTGAATTTTTTAAACGGGTTGCAACCTCAGGAAGTGATAGCAATTTCTTAAATCTATATAGGTTCTTATCTTCCAATCCGATATCACCAGGGAGAGCAGTTAATAAACTAGAAAAAGGTGCATTCAAAGAAAGCTGACTATCATCTTCATTATTATCAGCTGTGCTCGTATTTGTGGTTTCCGATTCACCAAAAAGTTCAGATACAGAGGTTGCTTCATCATCAGATTTTTTTTCTTCTAATTTTTTAGGCAGTTCAACTTTTGTTAAATCTTTATCTCCTTTCAGCAAATTATCAAGTTGCGCTATCATTTCATTTGTGACTGAGATATTCTTTACTAGATAGAATTCCAATAATGCAGTACTTTGAAGCAGAGAACGAGCTCTATCCGAATCTTGTATCCCAGCAAGTTCTACAACGATTCTATGTTTTCCTTGTTTTTGTATTGTGGGTTCTGAAACACCAAATTGATCTACTCTATTCTGCAAGATTTCTAAAACACGATTAATTGCGTCATCAGCCTCATCTCTTAATGATAATAATATTTCATCGAGCGAAGAGCCATACTCATGATAATATCTGGATAGTTTGATACCATCAGACTTAACATTGTTTTCAAGGGCTGCAAAAAAGTCTACATCAGGATTCTTTGACTCTTCTTCAGCTTTGTTGATAATTACTTTTAATCTTTCATCATCAAGAGTCGCTAGATTAGTTAGGAGAGTAGGGATATCTGCTTCAAGAACAATATACATTCCTCCTTTTAGATCCAGTCCTTGTTTGATTATTTTAGTTTCAATTCTTTCCAGTTTACCAGAAGCGCGTAAATCTTCTTTCTGATTTTCCGTCATTTTTTGATACTGCCATGTTGGAAGAAGGGTGTAAACAGCCCATGTGAGGATTAGTCCAATAACTAAATATCTTGGTGTTAAGTTTTTTTCCATGTTAATCTTATATTTAAAGTCTAAAAAAAGTTGACAAATATACTCCCAGCTTATTTACTGTAGCAAGTAATGACCTAATCTATTTAATTTAAATTAAATTAAATTTTTTGCCAACCTTTTCAAAAGAGTGTAAAGCTTTGTCTAGGTGATCTTTTTCCATAGCAGCAGAGATTTGAATTCTAATTCTTGCTTTACCTTTAGGAACAACTGGGTAATAAAAACCTACAACATAAATTCCTTCTAGTAACATTTCTGTTGCCACTTTTTTTGCTTTTGATGCATTATTAAGCATTATAGGAACTATGGGGTGAGTTCCCTCAATTATATTAAAACCAATTTTTTTCATCTGGGTTCTAAAATAAAGAGTGTTTTCATTAAGTTTATTTTTTAATTCAGATTCATTATTAATTATTTCAAATACTTTGATGCCTGCTGCAACAATACTGGGTGAAACAGTATTTGAAAAAAGATAAGGTCTAGACCTTTGCCTTAATAAACCTATCAACTCTTTAGATCCTGTTGTGAATCCTCCTGATGCGCCTCCTAGAGCTTTCCCTAATGTAGATGTCCATACATCTACCTTATCCATAACTGAATGGTACTCTGCTGATCCTCTTCCTGTCTTGCCAATAAACCCGGTGGCATGACTATCATCTACCATTAACATTGCATCATATTTTTGGGCTAAAGATGCAATTTTATCGAGTTTAGCTATATGTCCATCCATAGAAAAAACGCCATCAGTAGCGATCATTTTAATTTTTGATTCTTTAACGGATATTAGTTGTTCTTCTAAATCTTTCATATCGCTGTGTTTAAATCTTAACCTTTTAGCTTTGCAAAGTCTTATGCCATCAATGATTGAAGCATGGTTTAAGCTATCAGAAATGATTGCATCATCTGGTCCTAAAATAGTTTCGAATAGTCCAGCATTTGCATCAAAACAAGAAGAATAAAGTATTGTATCGTCTGTTCCAAAAAAAGAAGAGATTTTAACTTCTAATTCTTTATGGATTTCTTGCGTACCGCAAATAAAACGAACTGACGCCATTCCAAAGCCATACTTATCCAGTGCTTCTTTCGCAGCATTAATCAGAATCTGATTATTAGATAATCCGAGATAATTATTCGAGCAAAAGTTAAGTACATTCTTGTTATTCTCAATTGTAATATTAATATTTTGGGCCGAAGAAATTTTAGTTTCTTTCTTCGAAAGACCATCTTTTTCGATACTATCGAGAATATGTTTAAAATGTTCTAAAGAATCGTTCATCTACCACTCTAAAACAATTTTTCCACATTGACCTGTTTGCATCACTTGAAACGCTTTTTTATAGTCTTCAATTGGAAATTTATGAGTCAAAACATTAGAAATATCTAATCCACTTCTAGTCATCTGAGTCATCTTATACCATGTTTCATACATCTCTCGACCATAAATACCTTTAATATGTAAACCTTTGAAAATAACGTCATCCCAATTGATAATAGTAGACTTAGGTAACAGTCCCAATAAAGCTACTTTTCCACCATTGTACATATTTTCCAGCAATCCTTTGAAAGCATCTGGGTTACCAGACATTTCTAAGCCTATATCAAAACCATTTGAAATATTCAATTCATCGAAGTAATCTGATATTTTGTTTTTTTTGATATTAATAGTTTGGCTTGCACCTGCTGTTTTTGCAAGATTCAGCCTGAAATCATTGGTGTCAGTAATAACAATATTCCTTGCACCTATAAATTTACATATTGAAACAGCCATTATTCCAATTGGTCCTGCGCCAGTTATAAGAACATCTTCTCCAACCATATCATAGCTTAAGGCAGCATGAACAGCATTTCCAAAAGGATCGAAAAAGGAAGATATTTCAGAGGAAATTTCATTGTGAACTCTCCAAACGTTAGATTCTGGAATAATAAGATATTCTGCAAAAGCTCCATCTCGATTAACGCCAATACCTAAGGTTTTTTGACATAAGTGTGTTTTTCCAGCTCGACAGTTTCGACAATTCCCACATGTGATATGCCCTTCTCCTGTTACCCTATCGCCTTGTTTATAGTGCTTCACTCCTAAGCCAACTTCAGAAATAATACCGCAAAACTCATGACCAATTGTAAGGGGTGTTTTTATTGTTCTTTTAGCCCAATCATCCCAATTAAAAATATGTAAATCTGTACCGCATATAGAGCTGTGGGTAATTTTAATTTTGACTTCATTTGTTCCACATGTTGGTTCAATGACATCTTCAAACCATATTCCAGGTTCAGGCTTTTTTTTGATTAGAGCTTTCATTTAATTAATTGATTATTAAGCATGAATATTAATATTTAAATTTAGCAATAATTATAATAGAATTATTTTCTAAGTTTTTACATAAAATTAAAAAAGTTAACCTAAATTTAATAGATATGGCTAAAATTTTAGCATTTACAAATCAAAAAGGTGGTGTTGGAAAAACAACGTCTGCTGTTAATGTGTCCTTGAGTATGGCTGTTACGGAGGTACGTACCCTATTGATAGATCTAGATCCTCAAGCAAACGCATCAACCGGATTATCAACGCTTTTTGAAAAACAAAATGGCTCTATTTATGATATCCTTTTGAAAGGAAGTGGAATAAAAAATGTAATTACAAAAACATCTTTCAGCCATTTGGATATAGTTTGTTCCACAAATGATTTAGTTGGAGCTGAAATAGAACTAGTTAGCATTATGGCTAGAGAATTTCAACTTCAAAAAGCAATCAAAGAAGTCCATGATGAATATGACGTTATAATAATAGATTGTCCTCCTTCTTTAGGCCTTCTTACACTTAATGCATTCACTGCTTCAAATTCTCTAGTAATACCTATTCAATGCGAATATTATGCTTTAGAAGGGTTGGGCCAATTGCTTAATACTGTGAGGTTAGTGCAGAGGCACCTAAATACTTCACTGGAAATAGTAGGTATTATTATGACAATGTATGATGGCAGACTAAATTTATCAAAGCAGGTTGTCAGTGAGGTAGATAGTTTTTTTAAAGATAAGCTCTTTAAAACATTCATCCATAGAAATGTGAGATTAAGTGAAGCTCCAAGTTTTGGTAAGCCTGTTTTACTCTACGATGCTAACTCAACAGGTGCCCAAAATTATATGAGCTTGACTGAGGAGATTCTTCAACGTGTCGGTTAAAAGATTGGGGAAAGGACTTGGGGCATTAATTAGGACAGATAGAGAAATTGATTTAAATAAAGATTCAGAGCTTAATGATAACTCCTCTAGTGTATCTAAAATTAAAATAAGTGAAATAAAGGCTAATCCAAATCAACCAAGAAGATATTTTGATGAAAAAAAATTGCTAGAATTAGTTGATTCGATAAAACAAAAAGGTCTCATCACGCCAATAACAGTTAGAAAAAGAATATCAGGTTATGAATTGGTCGCTGGAGAAAGACGCTGGCGGGCTTCTCAGAAAGCAAAGAAAAAAGTTATTCCTGCTTATGTTATTGAAGTCGAAAATGAATCCGAGATCTTGGAGTTAGCCCTAATTGAAAATATTCAGCGAGAAAACCTAAACCCAATTGAAGAATCTGAGGCCTATGCAGCATTGAACTCAAAGTTTAAGATGTCTCATGGAAGTATAGCTAATTCAGTAGGGAAAAGCCGAGCCTCAGTTTCAAATTCCCTAAGACTGTTGCAGTTGCCCTCTGAAATAAGAAAGAGTATTAGGGTCGGGGATATAACACCAGGACATGCGCGAGCAATTCTTCAAGCAAAAACAACAAAAAAAATGTATGACTTTTGGAATAAAATAAAATCAAAACAATTAAATGTTAGAGAAGCAGAAATACTTGTAAAAGAGAAAAAAAATCTAAAAAAACCTAAAGTAATAAAAAAAGAAAATAACCAATTCCAACTAATTGAGAACCAGTTTATTGAAATATTAGGGACGAAAGTCAAAATTAAACCTAGAAAAGATGGTGGTTTCATTGAAGTCTCGTATTTTTCAAATGATGATTTAGAGCGGATATTAGAATTGATGAACAAGAGTAGATAGAATTGATATCACCTAAAAAATACACCCTTATGATTATTCCTGATGATGACTCATCATCTAGATCATATTATTTGTCAAAAAGTAAAATATACATAATTATCATAGTTTGCTCTGTCTTAATACTTACAAGCTTTTTTTTATCGGTTTTTTCAATTCAAAATATTTCAAGCTATTACAAGCTGAAAACCCAATATGAAAGCTTCTCAGCAGAAAGATTGAAGGTCTTAGAATTAACTCAGGATCTAAATAGGATAAAACAAATGGATGGTTTAATTAGAAAATCATTAGGGTCTACGTTGCAAATTGATTCGATAAAACCGGTATTAGATACTACTTCTATAAACTTTCAAGACTTAAATTCAAAAATCTCTTATTTAGATAATATCCCTTCTCATGCCCCGATAAGTGGCTATATAAGCCAAAGGTCTGGGTCGGAAGGATTTTTCATCACAAAAAGTCATAACGGGATAGATATTGTAGCAAAAGAAGAGGAACCAATTATGGCTGCCGCAACTGGTGTTATTGTGTTCTCAGGTTGGACTTACGAGTTTGGAAACCAAATTATACTTTATCACGGAAATGATTATTTTACTTTTTATGGACATAACAAGCAAAATTTTAAAAATCAGAGAGAAATAGTTAAAAGAGGAGAGGTTATAGGTTTAGTAGGAAGTACGGGGGTCTCTTCTGGGCCTCATCTTCATTTTGAAGTGTGGAAGAAATTTAATCCAATAGATCCTTTAATTTATTTTCCCGAATATTCTACAATGGATTTAACTTCTACCAATGAGTAGTCTTAATTTTAAAAATGTTCAAACAATGATAGGTCCAGATGTAGAGATAAATGGGCCGGTTAAATTAACGCAAGGGATTATTGTTTATGGAAGGGTAAATGGTGATATAATCACTGAAGGGCCAATTCGAATATCAAAAAATGCATTAGTAGATGGAGATATAATTGGAGCAGATATTAAAATTGGAGGAACTGTAATTGGGAATATTAATTCAAATGGTCAAGTAGTTCTAGGCTCAAGTTGCGTTCTCAAAGGTGATATTGTATATAAAAAGCTCACAATCGAAGATGGAGCTAAGTTTGAAGGAAAGTGCGATCTTTTATCAAAAATTTCCAGATTTAAAAAGGGACCTACTTAATTTCAAATAAAAAAAAATCTCTGTCTGATTTTTTTGATTCCCTCAATTCTTTTCAGAAAATCATCCATCAATCAGGTCCTGCAGCATCGGCATCATATTCATTATTGGGGTCAATTCTTATTTTTACTTTTACAGGTAAATTTTTAGATGATAGGTATCAAACCATGCCAATTTTCTTGTTGTCAGGTGTTCTACTGGGATTGATAGTTGGTTTTTATGGATTATATAAAGCTATATATTCATCGCAAGACAGAAAAAAGAAAAACTTGTAAATAAAATCAATTTTGTTCTTTTAATACTAATAATTAGTATTGTATTTTTCTCGGCTTTTTTGAAGTGTTTTTTTGTTAAAATCTTTTTTATGAATTAATTATTGTTAACAATAGAGTAAAATAAACAAGCATACACAATGAGTTTACCTGCAATACCAGATCACACTAGTTCAAATGTTATGGAACAAGTTGGTCCAAATATCATACATCATGTTTCAAATACATTTAGCGAAACAGATGCCTTTCACCCTATAATATCATTGCCAACATTTTTTGGCATCAATTTTTCGGTATCCAAGCATGTTTTGATGCTCTGGATAGTTGCCTTATTACTTTTTTTAACCATAGTGATTCCTGTCCGCAGATTCATTGCAAGTGGGAAAAAAGTTCCCTCTGGATGGGTTAATGCTATTGAAGCTATTTCAAAATTTATAAGAGACTCAATAGCGAAGCCTAATGTTGGAGATAAGTGGGTTATGACTTGGGCTCCTCTTTTAATGACATTTTTCTTCTTTATTTTGTATGCAAACGGTATTGGTATGGTTCCTATCTTTGATGTTTTGGGACTTTTCAACCGGTTTGTTTTAAATATCCCAGCTGATTCTCACGGTGTCTATTCAGGTAACCTAATAAATGGAATGCTTCATGGTGGAGTAACTGCAACTGGTAATTTTAACGTAACAGGAGCTCTGGCTACTGTTACGTTCTTCTCGATTATGATAGCTGGAACTCTTGCTCATGGTTTTTTACAACATTGGAAAAATCTTGTACCACATGGCTTACCTATTCCAGTTTATTTCTTATTAATACCAATTGAAATAATGGGACTTTTTGTTAAACCATTTGCATTAACAATGCGCTTAGCGGCAAACATGACCGGCGGTCATGTTGCCCTACTTGCTCTGTTGTCTCTAATGGCTATCTTTGGGGAGCTATTCAATACCGGCATAGGTATCGGTGTTGCTTCTGTTGCTATACCCATGGCTGTGGCCATTTCAGCTTTAGAAATTATCGTTGTACTAGTTCAAGCATATGTATTTACATTGTTAACTGCTGTGTTTATTGGTATGGCAATTCATGTACATCATTAACTAATAAAAAGGAAAAAGATAATGGATTCAACACTACTTATACCTCTTGGAATGGGCTTAATTGTTCTTGGAGCAGGAATGGGGATTGGGAAATTTACCTCTGCTGCCGCTGAAAGTATTGCTCGCCAACCAGAGGCTGCTGATAAAATAACTGGAGCTATCAACCTGCCTTTATTCTTATTAGAAGGTGTTGCTATTTTAGCTGAAGTATTTACTTTCTTAATGCTAATCTTGTAACAAATATAATTATGAATCAATTCAAAGGAATACCGGGTGGTGATAATCTCCATGGCTCTACCCAAGAGCATGGTGGTTCCTCAGCGCCCAATCCTTTAGTACAGTTAGATCCCGGCTTATTCTTCTGGACGATTTTAACATTTGTTACTCTTAGCTTTGTACTCTCAAAGTTTGCATGGAAGCCTCTTCTCTCGGCTCTTAAGGAACGAGAAGATAAGATTAATGAATCATTAGATAATGCTGAAAAAGCTAGGGTTGAGCTTGAAAAAATAAATTCTGAATCTCAAGAAATAATTTTGAAAGCAAGAAGCGAAGCCCAAGAAATACACTCTGAAGCAAAAATAGCAGCTGAAAAAGTAAAGTCAAACCTACTAGAAAAAGCAAATTTAGATATAAAAAAGCTGAAAGAAAGTAGCGAGCAGCAAATAAAAGTAGAAAAAGAAAAAGCTATTAGTGAAATAAGAAAAGAAGTTGTTGGCTTGTCTTTAGTTATTGCAGAAAAATTAATTAAAAAGAATTTATCTAAATCAGATAATGCAACTTTAATTGAAGAGACCCTTAATAATTTAAAAACTCATGAAGCTTAAAAACCCATCTCTGGTTTTTTCTAAAACGCTTTTTAAGCTTTCAGAAAAAGAAGGTACCTTAGATAAGACTTTATCAGAATTAAGTTTTTTGACAAAAACAGTAAATAATGAGTCTCAGTTTAGGTTATTTCTTCAGGCAAAAAGAATCTCAACCTTACAAAAATTTGAAGCTTTAACAAAAGTTTTTGGAAAAACCTTCAACTCATTTATATTGGAATTAGTTTCTCAGCTAACAGGTCCCGAATCAATAAAAATCTTAAATGATTTTAATTCCTCTTTCGAGAGTTTAGTGAAAGAGCGTAATAAAATCATCTATGTAAAAGCAATCGTTGCTGAAAAATTAAATGCAGATGAAGTCTCCAGTCTATCTTCAAGACTAAAAAGTGTCTTAGGTAAAGGAATCAACTTGAAAGTTGAAGTCGATGCTGAGATAATTGGAGGTATTAAGCTTAGAGTTGAAGATATTTTTCTGGATGGATCAATAAATAGCCAATTACAGGGCTTGCGTTACAAGCTCTTACAAATTTAATAGATAGGATATTATGGAAATTAAAACTGATCAATTAACAAAATTACTTCGCGAGCAAATAGAAAAATTTGACGGTTCCATTGATGTTGCTGAAGTTGGTGAGGTTATCCAAGTTGGTGATGGTGTTGCAAGAGTTTCTGGTCTCGAAAATGTTATGAGTTCAGAACTAGTTGAATTGCAGAATGATGTTTTTGGAATGGCGCTTAATTTAGAAGAGGATAATGTAGGTATTGTACTTTTCGGAGAAACAAGGTTAGTTAAAGAGGGCGATATAGCAAAAAGAACTGGGCGCGTTGTAGAAGTTCCTGTTGGAGAAGCGATGCTTGGAAGAGTAGTAAATCCCCTCGGACAGCCACTAGATGGAAAAGGTCCTATTAAATCAAAAGAAACTTTACCAATTGAACGAAAAGCACTAGGTGTTATGGCTAGGCAACCTGTAACTGAGCCCCTTCAAACAGGTATCAAAGCTGTAGATAGTATGATTCCTATTGGAAGAGGGCAAAGAGAATTAATAATTGGAGATAGGCAAACAGGGAAGACAGCTGTTGCAATAGATGCTATAATTAATCAGGCTTACACTCATAAAACTGATGCTCCAGTATATTGTATATACGTAGCTATAGGTCAAAAAGCATCCACTGTGGCCGCATTAGTACAAGAGCTCGAAGAAAATGGTGCGATGGAATATACAACGGTTGTTGCCGCAAATGCATCCGATCCAGCTCCGATGCAGTATATATCGCCTTATTCGGGTAGTGCCATGGGTGAATATTTTAGAGATAACGGAAAACATGCTCTTATAGTTTTTGATGATCTTTCAAAACAGGCTGTTGCTTATAGACAGATGTCTCTAGTTCTACGTAGGCCTCCGGGTAGGGAAGCTTTCCCTGGTGATGTTTTCTATTTACATAGTCGCTTATTAGAAAGGGCTTCAAAATTATCAGATGATCTTGGTGGTGGTTCACTAACTGCATTACCCATAATTGAAACTCAAGAAGGTGATGTATCTGCGTATATACCAACAAATGTTATATCGATTACGGATGGTCAAATTTATCTTGAGACTAATATTTTTAACTCAGGGATTCGTCCTGCTATTGACGTTGGTTTATCTGTTTCCCGGGTTGGAGGAAACGCTCAAATTAAAGCCATGAAGTCTGTTGCTGGAACGCTGAGATTAGATCTTGCACAATTTAGGGAATTAGAGGCTTTCGCAAAATTCGGATCAGATTTAGATAAAACAACTCTCTCTCAGTTAACTCGAGGTGAGAGAATGGTTGAGATTTTAAAACAAAATCAATATGTTCCAATGAGTGTTGAAAAGCAAGTTGTAATAATTTTTGCCGCTTCAAAAGGGTATTTAGATGATTTAGAAATCAATAAAGTCGCATTATTTGAGGTAGGTCTTTTCGAATATCTTGATGCAAACTCTAAAGACCTACTAGATGAAATTGTTAAAAAAGGAAAAATTACTGACGAACTTGAGCAAAAGCTGAATAGTGCTATCGATAATTTTAAGACAGGGTTTAAAGCTGCATAATGGCAAACTTAAAGGATATTAGAGACAGAATTAAATCAGTCAAAAGTATTCAAAAAGTGACCAAAGCCATGAAGATGGTCGCTGCTGCTAAAATGCGAAAAGCCCAAGAGCGGATGGAACTTTCTCGGCCATATAGTGATTCGTTGAGTGGAGTAATAAAAAATCTTCTTCCGGATGTTGATAGAAGTTTACTACCATTGCTAGAAGTTAGGGAAATAAAAAGAAAAGCGTACATTGTTGTTTCGGCTGATCGTGGTTTGGCTGGAGCTTTTAACGCAAATATCTTTAAAATAGCACAAAAAGAAATAGATGCATTTGGTTCTGAAAATGTAGATTTGTTTTGCATTGGGAAAAAAGCTAGAGATTACTTCAAAAAAAGAAATTACAACATCGTAAATAGTCACATTGATTTTTGGTCTGAAATGGAATATGATTCTGCTATGATGATAGGACGAGATATAATTGATCATTTTATTAGCTTAAAAGTTGATGAAGTGCATGTAGTCTATAATTATTTTGTTAATGTTGCTCAACAAAAAGTCAAATCAGAGGTACTATTACCCTTGGAATATGAAACAGCTTCTATTGAAGTTAGTGATAGGCTATATGAACCTTCAAAAAAAGAGATAGTAAAATCTTTAATACCAAGGCATTTGAATATTCAAATGTGGAAATATTTATTAGAATCATATGCTAGTGAGCAGGCGGCAAGAATGCTTTCTATGGAAAATGCAACGACAAATGCAGAAGATATGATTAAAGATTTAACATTAGAGTTCAATAAGGCGAGGCAAGCCGCAATTACTACTGAAATGCTAGAAATTGTTGGTGGAGCTGAAGCACTAGGATAAAAAAAGGACGAAAAAATATTATGTTATTAAATGGAAAAATATCACAAGTAATGGGAGCCGTTGTAGATGTCAGCTTTGAAGGTGGGCATCTTCCAGATATTTATAATGCTCTAAGTGTCGATCGCGGAGATGAAGGAATTCTAGTTCTTGAAGTTGCTCAGCATTTAGGTGATGGAGTTGTAAGGACCGTTGCAATGGACTCAACAGATGGTCTTGTTAGAGGTACTAGCGTTCTGGATTCAGGAGAACCTATTTCAGTACCGGTCGGAGAGAAGACGCTAGGGCGATTATTTGATGTTCTAGGAAATACAATTGATCAAAAAGGTGACTGTAAAACTGAAAAAAGAAACCCTATACATAGACCCGCACCAAAGCATGAAGAGTTGGCAACTTCTACCGAAGCACTAGTAACGGGAATTAAAGTAGTAGATCTAATGGAGCCATATACAAGAGGTGGGAAAACTGGACTCTTTGGTGGTGCTGGTGTTGGAAAAACTGTGCTGATTCAAGAACTAATTAGAAATATTGCGACAGAACATGGTGGATACTCTGTTTTTGCAGGTGTTGGTGAGCGTACAAGAGAAGGGAATGATTTGTACAACGAAATGACAGAATCGGGTGTTATTGATAAAACCACTATGGTGTTTGGTCAGATGAACGAACCACCAGGAGCAAGGTTAAGAGTTGCCTTAAGTGGCTTGGCAATGGCTGAATTTTTTAGAGATGATGAAGGGCGAGATGTTCTTTTATTCGTTGATAATATATTCAGATTCACACAAGCTGGTTCTGAAGTTTCTGCATTATTGGGAAGAATGCCCTCTGCAGTAGGTTATCAGCCTACTCTTTCCACTGAAATGGGAGACTTACAAGAAAGAATTACTTCAACAAAAAAAGGTTCTATTACATCGGTACAAGCTGTGTATGTACCCGCAGATGACCTCACTGATCCAGCTCCAGCGACCGCATTTGCTCATCTTGACGCAATAAGTGTTTTAGAAAGAAAAATTGCGGAGCTAGGTATATATCCTGCTGTTGATCCCCTAGCTTCTTCATCAAGAATATTAGATCCTAGGATTATTGGTAAAAGGCATTATAAGGTTGCAAGAGATGTTCAATTTGTCCTCCAGCAGTATAAAGATTTGCAGGATATTATTGCAATATTGGGAATGGATGAGCTTTCAGACGACGATAAGCTTACAGTGGCTCGGGCAAGAAAAATTCAAAAATTTATGTCTCAGCCATTCTTTGTTGCAGAGCAGTTCACTGGAACACCTGGTAGATATGTAAGTATGGAAGATACAGTGTCTGGATTCGAGGCAATCTTAGCTGGTGAAGTAGATGAATTAGGCGAAAACTCTTTTTCCTATGTAGGTACTATTGATGAAGCTATTGAAAAGCATAAGAAATCTGCTGCTTGATGAATGATTTTAGCTTAAATATTGTTACACCTGTCAGAAGTCTAAATCTAGAAAATATCTCTTATGTAAGATGTCCTGGTTTAGAGGGCTTATTTGGTGTGCTTCCAAATCACCAAGAAGGTATTTTTGCATTATCCGTAGGAGAAGTGAAAGTTATAAAGGGTGGAGAAAGTCAATATTACTCAATTGGTGGTGGTTTTGCTGAAATTATTTCTGATAAGATAAAGCTTTTAGTAGAATCTATTGAATCATCTTCTGAAATTGATTCAAACCGAGCGGTAGCTGCAATTGATCGTGCTAGAAAAAGGAAATTAAAACAAAGCTCCAAGCATGACGAGCAGCGAATAGAAGCATCATTATTTAGAGCAATGAACAGATTAAAGGTGTCAAAGCGATAAATTTTATAATTAAAAGAAATACAAAAAACCGCACGTAATTTTGGGCGGTTTTTTTTTATCATAAATTGGATATAAAATGTATAAAAGCACACATAAATGCGGTGATGTAAGAACTAAAGATTTAGGCGAGGAAGTTTTCTTGAATGGATGGGTTAATACAATAAGACTTCATGGACAAATCATATTCGTTGATTTAAGAGATCGGTTTGGGTTAATCCAGCTAGTTTTTGATTCAACAGAGATGAATCTTGATTTTGAATCTATAAAAAAATTATCTATGGAAGATGTGTTGTCTGTAAAAGGGATTGTTGGATTGAGAGGTGATTATGCTAAAAATGATAAATTAAAAACTGGTGAAATTGAAATTCTAATTAAAAATTTTGAAATACTTAATAAATCAAAACCTCTTCCATTTATTCTATCAGATAGAGGAAGCTCAGATGAAAATCTTCGATTAAAATATCGATATTTAGAATTAAGAATGGATGAACTACAAAAGAACATTCTCTTAAGACATAAAACCTACCAAGAGACCAGAAGTTTTTTATCAAATAACGATTTTATTGAGGTAGAAACACCGATTTTAATGAAGTCAACGCCTGAAGGTGCAAGGGATTATCTAGTCCCAAGTAGAATTCAAAAAGGGAAGTTCTATGCTCTCCCTCAATCGCCTCAGCTATACAAACAAATACTAATGATAGCGGGGTATGATCGTTATTTTCAAATAGTTAAATGTTTTAGAGATGAAGACCTCAGAGCTGACCGACAACCTGAGTTTACTCAAATTGATATTGAAATGTCTTTCATAGATGAAAACGATATTTTTTTAAAAGTTGAAAAAATGGTAAAGCATATTTTTAAAAATGTATCTAATATCGATTTAAAAGAAACTTTTCCCAAATTGACTTATACGGAGGCTTTAGAAAAGTATGGATCAGATAAACCTGATTTGAGGTATGATTTACAAATCAATAATTTTAAAACTTTTATGGATCTCTCTGATTTTGAAACTTTTGAAAAATGTGAAGCTGTCCGAGGCTTGATTGTTAAAGAAGGAGCAAAGTATTCTAGAAAGGAAATTGACAGGTACACTGATTATGTGAAAAAATATAAAGCAAAAGGTTTAGCTTGGATGAAATGTGAATCAGGATCATTAATTGGAGGTATTTCAAAGTTCTTTTCAAAAGATATTCAAGAAAAATTAATTAATGAATATAATGTTGAAAATAATGATCTCCTTTTCTTCATAGGTGATAAAAAAGAGGTCGTCTCAAATGCTTTAGGCCATTTAAGAACTGAAATTGCTAGAATTGAAGGACTTGCCGCAAAAGGGGTTTTTAAGCCCGTTTGGATAACTGAATTTCCAATGTTTGATTATAGTGAAGAAGAGAAAAGGTTTATTGCAATGCATCATCCTTTTACGGCTCCTAAACAATCTGATATTAAGATTCTAGATGATGATCCCGCTAAAGTTATGAGCCGTGGCTATGATTTAGTGATGAATGGTTATGAAATTGCTGGAGGTTCGATTCGTATTCATAAACCTGAATTGCAAAACAAAGTATTCTCCTTATTGGGTCTGGAAAAAAATGAGATTGAAGAAAAATTTGGATTTTTAGTAGAGGCATTAAGTTTTGGTGCTCCGCCGCATGGAGGAATAGCATTTGGATTTGATCGGCTAGTAATGCTTTTAGCAGGTACTGATAATATTAGAGATGTGATCGCTTTTCCAAAAACTACATCAGCTGCTTCATTGATGGATCAAAGTCCAAACATTGTAAGAGAAAACCAGTTAAGAGATTTAGGACTTAGTATCGATAAAACAAAAGAAAGTTGATATGGATCTTTTAAAATTATTTTAGAATTTTTCTAATTTCGTTTACACTTTCTTTCAAGCACATATTAATGGTTTTTTGAAGGTCTAAGCCATTGTACCATGATGATTTTGACCAGACAATTTTTCCTGAACTTTTATCTTTCAAAGTAAAAATGAGGCTAATTCTACTTTGAGAATATTCTATTCGACTGCCTTGGACTATATTCCCTGCATGAGTTTTTGTTGTTGAAGATGCAAGAAATTCTTTTTTATTACTTTTTTTATCTTCCTCTCTTGATTGATTAACTATTGTTTCTGTGTAGCCACGATTTTCATCACGATAAGGAATGATGATACTTTCTGACTCAGTATAATTTGTAATTATACATGAGAGTAATAGAATTTGATTTGATGAATTATCTATAAGAATAGATTTTTTATTTTTCTTTTCACTTAACTCAAAATAGTATTTTAAAAAATTATAATCTAAACTGGTCTCGACCATTTTACCTGAACCAACTATATCTTTAAAGTCATTAATTGGAAGTACTTCAATTGAACGAACTTTTTTAAAATTATAATTTTTATTAATTGCAGGTTGAGAAAAGCAAGAAAAATAAAAAAATAGAATAAAAGTAAGAATGCTATTTCTCATTTTTTATTCGATTGAAAGGTTTTTTAAATGAACTTTACATTCTTTTTTTAATTCTTTATTATCTGAATATTTGAAACAGTTCTTCCATGCAATAATAGCATTTTTTCTATCATTTAAAGCTTCATGAATCAGGCCTTCAATTTTATAAATTTCAGAATTCGTATTTTCCTGTTTTTTTGAGTCTGATATATGTTTGAGGGCATCATTATACAGCCCAGCCTTTAAAGCTAATGAAGCTTTGAGCAAAAAATCATTTGCTTGGGCATAAATAAAAGTGAACAATGCTAATATTATTATCTTTTTCATATAATTTTTCCGTGTAATGTTTTTGCCGCTTTACTCAAAAAGTAGAGATTCTTTTTTGAGTAGTTCTAGTGAATATATTTTTGAGAAATAATTTGGGTTCATTTTGTCAGGAAATTGATTTATATCAACTTCAGAAACCTCATGCAGTATTTTATGAAATTGTTCTCGATTTCCTTTTTTTTGATGAAAGTATTCAGCCATTGAAACAAGGTTTCCTAAATAATCAGAATTTGAGCTAATTGCTTGTTTGAAATATGTTTCAGATTGTGTTAACTCAACTCCTGGGATTCTCGTATACAATGATCCAAAAAAACGATAAGGACCACTATAATTAAATCCAGGGTCTAATGAAATTACTCTATGCATTAATACTTCTAATAATTCCCTATGATTTAATCTTTCCAGAACAGACTTTTCATTTAAATAATGTGCTTTGTTTTCTGCCCACCAAAAAAGACCAGGTACGAGTATTTTAGGAGCTTTGTTGATTGCAGAAATTAATTTAGAGGAGCTATCTCCTATTGCTTCTGTAAAAATGGATTTAAAATTAGGATGGTTGAAAATAGCATTTTTTGAGATTTCTGCTCCATCTAAAAAAAGTTGTTTTTTAATTTCTGGTTCAGTTTCAATATACTTTGCAAGATTAAATTTTATCTTACTATGAAGTATTGATAGAGCAAAATCATTTGGTCGTTTTTTAGTTGCAAGGGTTATAAAATGATCAGATTTTTGTAATGCTCCGTCGCTTGTTCTTTGCTCCCAATGAAGTTTCCCTCTATCAATTAAAAAATCAATATTTTGCTCACTCACTTTTAGGTTAGAGTATGATTGATAGCAACCAAAGAAAAATAATATCGCAGAAGTAAAACTTGCTTTTTGTATGTAATGAGAGATGGTAATAAACCTTAAATTGTATATTCTAAATTAAAGGAAAATTACTATAATGGAAAAGAGGATTACTCTTATAAAATTAAGTTCTGTGGACTTATTTGGAGCAGGTGATATACATTTGAAACTAATTGAAAAATCGCTGTCAGTTTCAATTTTTTCAAGAGGAAGCATCGTGAAAGTGAATGGGAAGAAAAACGATGTCTTGATCTGTACTAATGTTATTGATCAAATGATTGATACCCTTATTAATTCAGGAAGTCTTTCTTTAAATGATGTAAAAAAAATTTTAACACTTTCTCAAGTTGATTCACCCAAAAAAGAAAACCTTTCTAACGATATTATTTACGATGGTAAAAATGGTAAAGTCAAAACAAAAACTATTGGTCAAGATAACTATTTAGATAAAATAAAAAAAAATGATGTCGTTTTCAGTGTGGGGCCTGCCGGAACTGGTAAAACATTCTTAGCTGTTGCAATAGCAGTAAATGCATTAAAAAAAAAACAAATTGAAAAAATTATTTTGTGTAGGCCCGCCGTAGAAGCGGGTGAAAATCTAGGTTTTTTACCCGGTGATTTAAAAGAGAAGATCGATCCTTATCTCAATCCTCTGTATGACTCGTTAAGGTATTTATTGACTGAGAAAAATCTTGCAAATTTGATTGAAAATAAATTAATTGAAGTTGCCCCGCTGGCTTATATGAGAGGTAGAACATTAGAAAATGCATATATAATTTTAGATGAAGCGCAAAATGCTACATTAGTTCAAATGAAAATGTTTCTTACAAGGTTAGGGGTAGGTTCAAGGGCTATTATAACAGGAGACATTACTCAAATAGATTTAAAGAGAAACCAAGATTCAGGTTTAATTCAAGCTCTTAATATTCTCAAAAACATTGACGGAGTGGGTTTTGCAATGTTGGAAGAATCAGATATTGTGCGTCATCCATTGGTCATGAAAATTATTCAAGCATATGATAAAACACTTTCTAAAAAGAAGTTTTAATGAATTTCTTATTATGAGTAGGTTTGAAAAATATTTATTAAATTATGAACTATCTTAGAACTTATTTTAAGGAATAAAATGGTGAAAGAATCAGTAATTGTGGCAGCTAAACGAACACCAATAGGGTCTTTCCAAGGGCAATTATCCAAATTCTCCTCCCCAGATTTAGCCGCAACCTTAATTAAGGCTATTATAAAAGAATTAGGTCTTAAGAGTGATCAAATAGATGAAGTAATCTTAGGGAATGTCTTAACAGCTGGTCTAGGTCAAGCTCCTGCAAGGCAGGCAGCCATTTTAGCTGGATGTGATCAATCAATTGAGGCACTTACCATTAATAAAATGTGTGGGTCCGGTTTAAAAGCTGTGATGCTAGCAGACCAATCAATTCGTTGTGGTGATGCCAATGCTATTCTATCAGGAGGAATGGAAAGTATGTCGAACTCTCCTTATCTACTCACGAAAGCCCGAAGTGGATTAAAATTAGGACATGGGAAAGTTATCGATAGTGTAATAAATGATGGTTTGTGGGATGCTTATAATAACATGCACATGGGTAATTGCGCTGAGCTCTTAGTTTCTGAACGTAATTATGGCAGAGAAGAACAAGATGATTATGCAACTAGATCATATACTAAATCTTTGAAAGCACAATCAGAAGGCATTTTTGAATCAGAAATAATTCCAATGATAAAAAAAGATAAGAAAAATAATATAATCGAAATAGCCGAAGATGAAGAACCTAAAAAAGTTATCTTTGATAAAATTAATAAATTAAAACCAGTTTTCGATATTGATGGAACAATTACTGCAGCAAATGCATCCACTTTAAATGATGGAGCATCAGTTTTACTGGTTATGAGTCACACAAGAGCAAAAGAATTAGGTCTAAATCCTTTAGCTAAAATAATTTCACATGCTTCTTATGCTCACGATCCAAAGTGGTTTACAACAGCACCTTCACAAGTTATAAAAAAAGTTTTAAAAAAGTCATCGATGGATAAGAGAGATGTAGGATTATGGGAAATAAATGAGGCTTTTTCAATAGTCCCAATGGCAGCAATTGATGACTTTAATTTAGATGCTGAAAAAGTAAATATATACGGTGGTGCTGTCGCGCTAGGTCACCCAATTGGTGCATCAGGGGCGAGAATATTAACCACACTTTTGAATGGAATGAATAAACGAAATATTGATGTTGGTCTAGCTACTTTATGTATTGGTGGTGGAGAAGCATCTGCAATTATTGTAGAGAAGGTATGATTAATTTTAATTTGACTGAAGAGCAAATTATGGTGCAAAAAACGGCTTTGGATTTTGCAAAAAATTCCTTAGAGCCAGGTGTCATTGAAAGAGATGAGAAATCTTTGTTTCCCAAAGAACAAATAAGGGAAATGGGTGAATTGGGATTTATGGGTATGATGGTACCCGAAAAATGGGGCGGATCTGGAATGGACACCCTTAGCTTTGTTTTGGCAATTGAAGAAATTGCATCTGTAGAATTAGCTACATCAACAATTATGTCCGTCAATAATTCACTTGTATGTCAAGTTCTAGACGATTGGGGCACGGATTTTCAAAAAAATAAATATCTAAAAAATTTGTCACGTGGCATAAAATTAGGAGCATACTCGCTAAGTGAACCTCAATCGGGATCTGATGCTAGTAATATGAAGACTACTGCTGAAAAAGTAGGCAATTCATTTATTATTAATGGAGTAAAAAATTGGGTGACAAATGGTCAAACCTCTGATATAATAATATTATTTTGTTTAACTAATAAAAGTTCTGGATCAAATGAGATATCTGCATTTATTGTAGATAAACAATTTGAAGGAATTTCTGTAGGTAAAAAAGAAGACAAGCTAGGCTTGCGAGCTTCTGATACATGTGAATTATACTTTGAAAATTGTAAAGTTCCAGCAGAGAATCTATTAGGAAGCCTCGGAGATGGATTTAAAATTGCAATGAAGACTCTTGGAGGAGGTCGTATTGGTATCGCATCTCAAGCTGTTGGCCTTTCGAGGTCGGCGTTAGAAAAAGCAATAAAGTATTCAAAAGAAAGGGAACAATTTGGAAAAAAGATTAGTGAGTTTGGTTCAATCAAAAATAAGATAGCTGAAATGGCCATGAACACAGAGGCGGCGAGGTTATTAGTTTGGAAAGCTGCTCATTTAAAAGATAATAATAAAAATTTCAATAAAGAAAGTTCAATGGCTAAACTATTCTCCTCAAAAACTGCAATGAGTTCTGCTTCTGAATGCGTTCAAATTCATGGTGGCTATGGTTATATACAAGAATATGGAGTGGAAAGATTAATGAGAGATGCTAAAATCACAGAAATTTACGAAGGAACATCTGAAATCCAGAGATTGGTTATCAGTAGAGAGGTGATTAAATAAAATGGTAGATATAGATTGGGATAATCTGGGTTTTGATGTCACCCCGACAAAGAGTATGTTTAGAGCTACTTGTTTAGAAAACTCTAAATGGGAGCATGGAGGACTTATTCCCTTTGGTAATATTGAACTATCGCCTGCTGCAAATGTTTTAAATTATGGTCAAGGAGCATTTGAAGGGGTGAAGGCTTTCCGCACTGCAAAAGGTAACGTTGTATTATTTCGTGTAGATAAAAATGCAGCAAGGATGGCATTTTCCACGAAGCGTTTATGTATTCCTGAAATGGATACAGATTTTTTTATTGATGCTGTCACAAAAGTAGTTAAAGATAACATTGAGTATGTTCCTCCTCACGGACAAGGAAGTCTTTATATCCGACCAGTTGTTTGGGGTACCTCTGCAGGTATCGGAGTTAAGCCAGCAAGTGAATATACTTTTATGGTTTTTGTTACGCCAGTCGGTCCCTACTTTAAAAAAGGAATTAACCCTTTGAGTCTTAAGATCACAAGTCAATTCCATAGAGCCGCACCGAAGGGGATTGGTAATATAAAAGCCATAGGGAATTATTCAGCTTCTTTATATCCGTTAACTGAAGCTAAAAAAGAAGGTTTTGATGAGGTCATTTATTTAGATGCCGCTAGAGAAGAAATTATTGAAGAGGTTGGTTCTGCAAATTTTTTTATTTTTCAAGATGGTAAAATTAAAACACCATCATTGTCAGGATCGATTCTCGGTGGTGTTACTCGAGATTCAGTTTGCTTAGTTGCTCGTGAAATTTTAGGAATCCCAGTAGAAGAAACAGATATATATATCAAAGATATAGAAAATTCAGATGAAGTTTTTTGCACAGGTACTGCTGTAGTTGTTTGCCCTATTGGTAAAGTTACATTCAAAGATAAAACTCATGTGATTAATAAAAATACAATGGGCCCTATTACAAAAAAAATTAGAGAAACGATTTTATCTATTCAAAATGAAGAAATTAAAGATACTCATAACTGGTTGAAACATATATAGTATGAAAATACATGCAAGAAGAATGGCTAGGGAAGGTGTCTTAGAAGCCTTGTTCTCACATCAATTCTCAGATGTTGAAAGAAAAGTTACTGTTAATCGTGTATTAAAAAATGTTCCAGAAAGGAAAGCAAACTTAGAATTTATCACGGCTCTTTTTAATAATGTTTTAGATAATTCAAAATGGGCAGATGAATTAATCGAAGAACATCTTCAGAATTGGGAATTCGATCGAGTAGCAAAAGTAGATAAAGTATTATTAAAAATGGGTATCTGTGAAATTTATTTTCTGGAAGATATACCTCCAAAAGTGACTATCAGTGAAATGGTTGAGATTTCAAAAGTGTATAGTACGGATGAAAGTCCTAATTTTATAAATGGAATCCTAGATGCAGTATACAAAGATTTTCAAAAAAAGGGAAAAAATTAGTAATGGTTTTTGCAAAATTATTTGGAACAAAATCTGATAGAGAAATTAAAAAACTATCAAATATTATTTCTCAAATTAATCTACATTATGAAAAATTAGCATCAAAAACAGATGAAGACTTAGTTGCGAGAACAAAAGAATTAAGAACTTTTGTTATTAATGCTAGAGAAGAAAAGAAAAAATCTATTCCTTCGAATATGGATAAAAATGAAAGGAAAGAAGAGATATTAAAAGCAGAGCAAGGAGCATTGGGACTTGTGATGGTCGAAGCCTTTGCAATTGTTAAAGATGTTTCAAGGAGGATGTGTGGTTCTTCATGGAGAGTCTCAGGTCAAGAGATAACATGGGAAATGATACCTTATGATGTTCAATTAATTGGAGCAATTATTTTACATAATGGTAAAGTAGCAGAAATGAAAACAGGGGAAGGAAAAACTCTAGTAGCTACAATGCCAATATATTTAAATGCATTGACCGGACGTGGCGTGCATGTTATCACCGTGAACGATTATCTTGCCCAGAGAGATGCTGAATGGATGGGTGAAGTCTACAAGCGTTTAGGGCTATCTGTTGGATATATACTTAATTCAATGGATAATTCTGAAAGAAGAGAGATGTACAATAAAGATATCACCTATGGAACAAATAATGAGTTCGGTTTTGATTATCTTAGAGATAATATGTCACTTAGAAAAGAAGATAAAGTACAGAGAGGGCATGCCTTTGCAGTTGTAGATGAGGTTGATAGTGTTCTTATTGATGAGGCAAGAACACCCTTAATTATTTCAGGTGCGGTTGATGCACCTGTTGA
>Ga0233432_10001220_pt1 | contig 24972 bp, 18 predicted proteins | sample SI_122_August201_6_FD_179870 | JGI IMG/M metagenome (GOLD analysis project Ga0233432, IMG submission 179870) | Seawater microbial communities from Saanich Inlet, British Columbia, Canada - SI_122_August2016_10_MG | ecosystem: Environmental > Aquatic > Marine > Inlet | place: Canada: British... | reverse complement strand
CCGACCTACGGGGCTTATTTGGTTGGTGGGTTTGTTGGGTGTGTGTGTGGGCATGGGGGTAGGGTAATGGGATTTTGTGGAAAATCAAAGGGGGATGATTAAAGGGCGGACGGCATCCGCCTTGGCGGATATCGCTGCGCTCTTCCGCCCTACGGGGGTTCGGGGGTTGGGGTGTTGGTGTTTTGTGTTTGGGACTTTGGGTTGGCGGGATCGCATAACGGGGACTATGTTGAATCATTCAAAAGGAAGAGTTGAAGCAAACAACAACAGTCAGAGAAATGGAATTCGGTGAAAACGACTCGTTATTTTCAGTCATTAAGTAAAAAAGCTGACAGGGTAATAATAAAAACCGAATGGATTCAGCAGGTTATTGATACGCCGGAGTCAGAGATGACGCAAATGGATGGAAGGATTAGAATCTGGGGGAAAATCCCGGAAGCTGGAAATCGTTATCTTCGAGTAATCCTGTTGCACGATCGGGAAACTGTCCATAAGGCCTTTTTTGTTCGGAGGTTCAAGCCATGAAAGTCAGCTACTTTGCAGATACAGATACGCTCTACATAGAGTTAAAAAGCACTGGTGTGGCTGAAACCCGGGATCTGGATGAAAACACCTTGCTGGATGTGGATGCCCAGGGAAATATTGTTTCCATTACCATGGAGCATGCCAGCAGAAGGACCGATATTCAGAATATCACGCTCTCGGGGATTGCGGCCTGAGTAACTCCTTTTCTATCAAGTACTCTGACCCCTTGATAGACCCCTTGATAGGTGAATAGTTGTTTTTTGGCTAATGCCGCACTATATTCATAAATAACAATATTGAATATAAAGGGCAGATTATGGCCACCACCAGTTTGAGTCTAGGCAAGCATTGGGAAGTGTTTATTCGCAATGAAATCGCTAGCGGTCGTTACGGTTCGGCCAGTGAGGTTGTGCGTGATGCATTGCGTACCCTTGAAGAAAGGAAGTGTAAGCTTGACGTGTTACGTACGCACTTGGCAGAAGGCGCACAGCAGGCGAAAGCCGGTGATGTAGTTGATAATTTTTCCATGGATGGGTTGATTAATGAACTGGACGGAAAAACCTGATGCCCGCTATCGTATTACTCGCAAGGCCAGGGAGGACTTGCCAGGGATAGGCGAGTATTCAGAATTACAGTGGGGTAAATAGCAGCGCAATCGCTATTTGAAGAGTCTGGAGAAGCGCTTTGAATGGCTGGCGCTGAACCCAGGGGCCGGCAGACAGCGGAATGAAATTGCGCACGGTCATTACAGTTTCCCGCATGGCCAGCATGTGGTGTTCTATCTCATTTCCAGACAGGTGATCGATATTATCGGCTTGCTTCACCAGGAAATGGATATCCTTTTGTATTTTCAGTCGAGTGATTAATAATGGGGATGGAGGGATTAAAAAATAATCTCTGCGTCCCCTTTTTGGAATACAGATGATGGTAGGTGTCTGCATATCACTTTTACCTTACGGGTTTCCCGCCCACTGATCAGAGTTATTTCAGCGCGTGATATGCACAGGAAAGAGAGAAAATTTTATGAGCAAAGTGAAAAAAATTCCTGAGTTCAAAACGCAGGCGCAAGAGCGTGCCTATTGGGAGAGCCATGACTCTAGTGATCATCTGGAGTGGGGTAATGCTGAAAAAGTCACGTTGGCTAATTTAAAACCTTCCACCAAAACCATATCCCTGCGCCTGCCTGAAGGCTTGCTTGGTCGCATCAAGGTAGAAGCGAACAAAAGAGATATGCCGTATCAATCGCTGATCAAGGTATGGCTGACAGAAGACGTCAAGCAAAGCAGTAAGCTGGCGTGATTTTGTGTTCTTGATGCCGGACATCGCTGCGCTCTTCCGGCTTACGGTTGAGGAAAGTTCTACGATGTATTAGGTGGACTGCGAGCGAGAACGGCGGATATCGCTTCGCTCTTCCACCCTACCAAATGTAAGCTTCCCTTTATTGTGTACCTGTTAATTATTGAAAGAGATTTGATGATGAGCCCAAAGAGAAGTCTGTGTGATCGGTGCAGAAAACCCTTGGCGGTTTGCTATTGTCATCTAATCAAGCTCTGTGAAAATCGATGGCCGGTTGAAATTATTCAGCACAGCGGCGAGCAGGATCATGCTATTGGCACTTCACGGATTGCGGAGTTGTCGTTAAGTAAGGTCAATGTATCTGAAGTGAAAGACAGGACTGCTTTTACCGTAGACCCGGTGCAGTCAGCGCGCTGGGAAAATGCCGTGCTTATTTATCCGGGTGCGGATAGTGAAGACATCACGGAGCTGGCTGACCAGGCGCCGCGGCCACTGGTTTTTATTGATGGCACCTGGAGGAAGAGCAAGGCGATATTGCTCAGCTCACCTTTCTTGCAGTCCTTGCCGCGTTATAGCTTTAGTTCGCAGAGCCAGCCACGTTATCAAATTCGCAAGGCAGCGCAGGCGGATTATTATTCGACGCTGGAAGCGATCGTCGAAGTATTGAATACCATGGAGGGAGCTTCGGCAGATTATGCACAACTTTTGCAGGTGATGGACTGGATGATAGAGCAGCAGCTTGGCTTTATTAGAGGTAAAGAGGGCGGAGATATTTGATTTGCGCGGACGCTGTTTGCCTTGTCGGATGGCGCTGCGCTTATCCGACCTACGGGGCTGAGGTAAAATGGGGTCAGACCCCATTTTCTCCTGCAAAAATATTCGCGATGACAAGGGTTATTGGAATGAGATCGAGCGCTTTATCTCTCAGCGTTCAGAGGCTACATTTACTCACGGTGTTTGCCCGCAGTGTGTGGAAAAACTTTACCCGGGGGTGTCAGTGCCAGCTGAGTAAAAATTAGCAGAGCTTGATAAACCAATAAAAAAGGCGCCATCAGGCGCCTTTCTCTTATCTGCTTATGATCAGATGCCCACGTAGTAACGCAAGTTGTATTCATCATTACTCAGTTTGCCGTCACGGTCGAAGCGCGGTCTGAATAGCACGTTTTTCAGGTACTGGGCCAGACGGACTTCCATGTTACGGGTAACTTCACCGCCCTCGCCCTGGAACTTGACGCGTCTTGCCTGGCCGTTGCGGTTGATGGAAAAGGAAACATCAAAATAGCCGAAGTATTTGACCTCATCATCTGCGCCAATGCCCAGCTTTTCCCGGCTGTTGGGAGCCGGTAAAAACACAGGGAGGACTACCGGAACATCCGGATAAATATAGTCAGCGATCTGCGCTTCCATGTCCGGGTATTGCTGGAAGAAGGCATAGGCCTCTTCGTATTTGTCCCTACCCAGACGTTTGCGTTCAAACAACATGTGCCAGTCAGCTTCTTCTATCATGGCTTCGGCCACCTGTCGTGAAGTACGTTGCTCATTGACAGAGATATAGGACAGACTGCGCTTTAGAGAGGACAGGCCGCTGTCAAAGTCAGGGGAGTTCATGCGGTCCTGGGTGCTGGTATCCAGACGCGTACCTGTAGCACTGGTTTTTCTGTTCAGGTAGAAGTCCGGCTCGTAGACAATATTTTCCTGGTGGGTGCGCAGAAAAGCGGTGGTGAGAAATTTACGTTCCAGTTCCAGTATTTCCGGGTGCGTGTAGTTTTTGTTTTGGATCAGAATATTAATGGCCTCCAAATAGTTCGTCTGCGCCAGGTATAATTTATACAGCGGCGTGTTGGTGGGATCGCTGGTTTCGGGCGTGAAATTATTGTTTGCTGTTTGATCAACTGAATTGTAGTTGGTATTGGCAAGATATTGCGCGGCATTGACCCGGCCGATATTCAGCGCGATATTGGATCTCTCCAGAAAGGCTTGCAGGTTCCAGTCCCCCAGGGCGTGCATGGCAGTGACGACTTCTTCGGCGTCAGCGCCGTAACTGGCTTGATGAATCGCCAGCAGACCATTCTGTAATTCATCGGCTTCCTGTAAACGTCCCAGTGCAGCCAGACTTTCAATTTCCCCTTCAATCATTGGCGCCTGGATCAAGGTATCCAGACCTTCATTGATGCGACTCAGATTGCGTGCCCGTTCAAAAAATTCTATTGCCTGTTCGTGTTCTTCCAGCTGCTGCTGGAGCAGGCCGACGCTGGACAGGTCCTGAATAAGCTGTTCGGAATAGGGGCCTTCCTCACTTTCCTTGTCGCCAATGGCGCTTATATATTCCTGGATATCTGCCAGAAGTTGCTGACGAGTTGCGCCATCCATGCCTTCCTCTTCAAGGTCAGCGCTGGATACCAGGGCAGGCATGTTGGCCAGAGCAGTGAGTGATTCATCCGTTCCCGCCAGGCCTTCAGCCGGAATAGGTACCGGTTCGAACAGTAAGCGCGTGACCGGCAGTTCTGGTTGAGCGCCAAGGGTAAAACAATAGAGGGATAGAAATGCTGCAACACAGGCAGTGCTAAAAGTGTTGCCAGCACGATGACTGGGTTGATGATGACGCTCAGACACGTTGAACTCCTCTTTACATGGTTAATAAAGTAAAGCAGGTGCAAGTGCGAGGCGAGACATGCAGCTGGGGACTCTCTCTGTCACCGATCCAGACATTATCTCTCAGCCCGGTGGCAAGTCAATATCTATAATGTGCATAGATAAAGGAATCAGTGTTGTGCTGTGGTTATTTCCCTGGTCAGGGTGGGGGTGTTGGTAATGGCGGACGGTGTCCGCCTTGTCGGATGGCGCTGCGCTTATTCGACCTACGGGTTCAGGTAGGTTCTACGATGTGTTGGGCGGACTGCGTCCGCCATGGCGGATATCGGCTTGCGGCCTTCTTCCGCCCTACGGTGTTCTTCCGGTTTACGGCGATCTTCCGGCCTACTTAGATTTCTACTGCCACCTTGTAGGTGGGATCTTCAATAATATTTACATCGATGATCTTGGCCGCATTCTTTAACAGCTTCAGGCAGTCGGGGCTGAGATGGCGCAGGTGTATTTCTTTGCCCGCCCTGAAATAGCGCTCGGTGAGTTTGTTCAGCGCTTCGATGCCGGACATATCATTTACGCGGCTTTCCCTGAAATCGATAATCACCTTGTCTGGATCATTGGGCACATCAAATTTTTCTGCGAAGGCCTGGGTGGAACCAAAAAACAACGGGCCGTAAATTTCGTAGTGCTTGGTGCCATCTTCGTCTACATATTTTCTGGCGCGAATGCGCTTGGCATTTTCCCAGGCAAACACCAGGGCAGAAATTATTACGCCTATTAATACCGCCAGGGCCAGGTTGTGAAGCAGGACGGTAATTGCTGCTACCAGGAAGCCTACCAGGTTGTCACGATTGGGCATTTTGCCAATGGCTCTGATGCTGGCCCATTCAAAGGTGCCAATAGCGACCATGATCATCAAACCGGTGAGCGCGGCGATGGGCATTTGTTCAATATATTCTGCGCCAAACATAATGAAGATCAGCAACATGATAGAAGCCACGATGCCGGACAGGCGGGCTCGGGCACCGGAGGAGATATTAATCAGGCTCTGGCCGATCATCGCGCAACCGCCCATGCCGGAGAAAAAGCCGGTAACAAAATTGGCCAGACCCTGGGCTACTGCTTCTTTATTACTTTTGCCCCGGGTTTCGGTGATTTCATCAATCAGGTTCAGGGTGAGCAAACTTTCGATCAGGCCAACACCAGCTACGATAAAGGCATAGGGAAAGATAATGCGCAGAGTTTCCAGGGTAAGCGGGATGTCGGGAATATGAAAAGGTGGAAAGCCGCCCTTGATGGAGCTGATGTCACCAACATTGCGGGTATCGATATCAAGACCCAGCACGATTGCGGTAATTACCAGAATCGCGGCCAGTGAGGCCGGAATGGCTTTGGTGAGTTTGGGCAGGCCCCAGATGATGGCCATGGTTAAAAGAACCAGGCCGAGCATGATGTGCAGTTGCGAACCAATCATCCAGTCCAGTTCGCCATTAGCGCCGGCCACCTTGAATGAGGCCATCTGTGCCAGAAAAATCACAATCGCCAGGCCATTCACAAAACCAAACATCACCGAGTGCGGCACCATGCGGATGAACTTGCCCAGCTTGAGAAAGCCTGCAGTCATCTGAATTATGCCAGCCAGGATGACGGTGGCGAAGATGTACTCGACACCATGACTCTGCGCCAGGCTGACAATGACCACAGCGATTGCGCCGGTGGCGCCCGAGATCATGCCGGGGCGACCGCCAAATACCGCAGTGATCAGGCCAATGCTGAAGGCAGCATAGAGTCCGGTCAGCGGAGAGAGTCCGGCGATCAGCGCAAAGGCAATAGCTTCGGGAACCAGTGCCAGTGAGACAGTTAATCCGGAAAGAACCTCGGTGATGTAATTGATATTTTTGGAGCGGTCAAACAGGTTTAAAACGTAATTCATTTATGGCTTTGTTAACTCAATAGAATACAAGACCAAAAACGTCATGTTTTTGGCAAAAAGTACTTTAGATCTTTGGGGGGAGCCGACGGAAATGGCCACCAACAGGAGAGGGAAGTACAGCAAAGGCGCGCACTTTACACTATCAGAGGGTCAAGTAAAAGGGAGAAGCACTCAGATGTCTTGTCGGACGGCGGCTCTGCGGGCTTCTTCCGGCCTGCACAGACTCTGTTACCCGATCTGAATTGAATCAAGATATGCCAATAATTGAACGTTGTTAAATATGTGTTAGGATGGCTCAAGACCGTGAGTATTTTACTCTGGATCAATTCATCAGGAATATGAGCACATATTCTTAATAACACTCTCAGTGCCTTGAGAGTGTTTGTATTTATTAGGCCCTGAAGTCTAGTTGATTTGGAAAACCAGGTGATTTGGCGGTTTTTGTCGGTCTATAATTTAACAATGTTCAATTAGGAGAGAAAGCATGAAACGCATTAATCAATTTTCCAATGGAAGGAATATGCCGCATTTCAAGGCCAGTTCCTTATCAATGGCTGTGATATCGGCAATAGCCGTTATTGGTATGGCAAGTCCGGTGATAGCTCAACCAAGCGATCGGGAAATCGTGGAAATTATTACTCTGGGGTCCAGGCAACCTGGACGTAGTGCCCAGGACATCCCGGTTCCTGTTGATAGTCTTGAAGCCGATGCCTTGCGCGCCACTGGCCATACCGAAGTGGGTCGTATGCTGCAGTCTCTGGCACCTTCTTTTAATTTCTCCAGTTCCAGTATCAGTGATGGTACTGATGCACTACGCCCAGCTACATTGCGCGGACTTGGTCCGGACCAGACGCTGGTACTTGTTAATGGTAAGCGTCGACATCAGGCATCAATAATTCACGTAAACACTTCTGTAGGACGTGGTACTGCAGGCACGGATATGAATGCTATTCCTGCTGCGTCTATCAAACGTATTGAAGTTTTGCGTGATGGCGCCGCTGCTCAGTATGGATCTGACGCTATTGCCGGTGTAATTAATATTATTCTCAATGACGATGCTGAAGCCGGACGCCTCTCTGTGTCCCGGGGTGAATTCAGTGAAGGCGATGGTGAAACGACAAACGTCGATGTTAGCAAAGGCTTTTCACTGGGTAGCACTGGTTACCTGAATACGTCATTCAATTATCGTGATCGTGGTAATACCAATCGTGCAGGCTTACATGGCTCTTGCCAGTTTCCTGGCTGCGCCGATACGGATGGCAATGGCATAGTGGAAGCGGGTGATCCGCGCGAAGTAAGTGCACCAAGACAGACATTTCGTATCGGCGATGCCGATTCCGAGCAATATGCTTTCACATTAAATTCCGGTATTGAAGTGGGTGAAGGCGAGCTTTATGGCTTCATTACTTATTCAAAACGGCAAAATCAGTCTGCTGCTTTCTTTCGGCATAACGGAAATACTGGCGGTAATGCGCCCATGGCTGATGGTGATGCCACCATACCCGCGGGCTTTTTGCCGAAAATTAATTCCGATATAAAAGATCTGTCCTATAACTTTGGTTATCGTATCGATCTTAATAATGATGCCACTCTGGATGTTTCCTACACCAAAGGCACCAACTCCATTGACTATATAACCAGTGATTCCCTGAACTCCTCGTTTGCTAATTCACTGCGTTATTCAACTACATCAAGTCCAGCTGAGATTCGCGCTTCTGTGCCTCGCTCTGCAAGTGCCTATGGACTTGAGCTTGGACTGGAAACGATTAATGTTGATTTCACCCAGGCCTATGGCGATGTATTTTTTGCCATGGGTGCAGAGTTACGCTCGGATGAATTTAAAATCATTGCCGGTGATGAATACTCCTATCGGGATTACGATACAGAAAACGGTGTCAGTCTCTATGCGGATGATCGTTCCGCTGGCATCCAGGGTTTCGGGGGTATTGGTCCCAACTCGGCAGTGGATGAAAGCCGGGATGTATTTTCGGTATATGCCGATGTTGAATATCTGGCTACTGACAATCTGACCCTGTCAGGCGCTGCCCGTTATGATGATTATGATGGCTTTGGTGACACCATAAATTTCAAACTTGCCGCTAATCTTGGACTCACTGATAGCCTGAGAGTACGTGGTGCTATTAGCACCGGTTTCAGAGCACCCTCCATGCAGCAACTGTATTTTAATAATGTCGGCACGCAATTTGTTGTGGACGTAAATGATGCTAATGGTAACGGTGATACTTCAGAGTTAATCGCACAGCAGGTCGGTACTTTCCGTAATGACAGTACGCTGGCGCAAGCCATTGGTATTCCGGGCCTTACTGAAGAGCAGTCTGACAATTTAAGTTTTGGTGTCATCGCAGATGTAACGGATAACTTAAGTGTCACTGTTGATTTTTACTCAATCGACATTGAAGACCGCATTGTGATAAGCAACAGACTGGGTAGCGGTTTGTCAGGTGCACTGGATTCCGCGTTGATACAAGCGGGCGCAGGCGCAGGACAGTTTTTCTTAAATGGTGCTGATACCGAAACACAGGGTGTAGATGTTGTTGCTACTTACGGTGGTCTTGAAATGGCCGGTGGCGATCTGAACTTAACGCTGGCGGCGAACTTTACCAGTACTGATGTAGAAGATTTATTTACTCCATCGGGTTCAGGACTGGCAACAGTGCCTACCAGTGCTGTGTTTAGTGCTCAGGACATTTCTATCATCGAGGAATGGCAGCCTGAAGACCGTATCAGTTTATCGGCCATGTATTATCGGGATGCGCTGACAGCGAGTCTGGCATTTAACCGATATGGCGAATATACCGTTACCGATGGTGGCAGACAGACATACGGTGCGGAAATTCTTACCGACTTAAGTGTTTCTTATGCGCTTGAGAATGGTATGACGCTAACCTTTGCCGGCAACAATATTTTTGATGTCACACCTGATAGAAACCTTATAGGTAATTCACGCACTGGTGCAATTGAAAATGGCCCCGGTGGAGCACTTATAGTAGACAGCGCAGGGGTATTTAATTATTCCCGTCGTTCTGCGCCATTTGGTTTTAATGGTGCCTATTACTCAGTTGGTGCTTCGTATGATTTCTAAAAGGAATTTCTAGAACGAATTTCCAGAAATAGAAGTTATAGCTGTATAAAAAAACCGGAGCAGGCATGGTGTCTGCTCCGGTTTTTTTTACTTCGTTAAAAAGTTAAGCGTATCTTTCTTAGCTTTTTGTTTTTGCCTTTTTAGTTACCTACCTTATTTACCAACAGCATCCCAAAGCATGGCCTTGGTCTGAGGTTCTGCAGGGGCGTGTACATTGATATAACGCTCAAAGTCAGTGACACCGAGTTTTTCCAGTGCCGGTACTAAAGCCTGCACATGATCATTACCTACTCCACCTGGAGCCGGCAGGGAAAAATCACCCTGAAACAGCACTTTCTCTTCAGGGAAATAGGCCACCATCAAACCGTTGGAATGGGGCGCCGGATAGATGTGATACATCTCTACGGTACGGGTGCCATCGGTATAGACAGCTTTGGTGTTCACTGCTTCTACCCACACTTTCTGCGGATTTCTGGCCAGGGCATCGTCAAGCAAGGTGCGCGGAGTGTTCAGTGCGCGTTCGAAAAACTCCTGGTTATTCGCCTGCGTGATTACGGTTGCACCTTCGGCAAGCACCACGGGTAAACCGGCAGTATGGTCAGAATGGGGATGGGTATTCATTATGTAGCGAATGGGCTTGTTGGGAATCAGGCGTTTTGTTTCTTCTATATAGGCCTCTATAACAGCATGATTGGCGCCGGCCTCCAGCATCATGATGTGATCTTCAAATTCAACGATCAGGGAATCATAACTGCCCGGGCCTGAATTCAGGCGATAGAAACCGTCGCCAAGTCGTTCCGGCATGACAGTAATTTCTCTGGCATTGCCGCCACCACCACCGCCACCAGCGTTGGCCGGTGCTGGCAGGATTGAGGCAACATTGCGCATGTTGGCATCTGCCGCGGTGATGTCGACTTCAAAATAAGGCCAGCCGCCACGGGTTTGCTCAATTTGGGTCGGCACAAGAAAGCCGCCAAAGTCACGCCAGCCTGTGTAGGAGGCAAAAATATGCATGTCGCCCATGATGTTGTTACCTACCCAGGTTTCAACATGTTCGACAAGATTGTCATCATTCAGGTAGCCGTTAATTACATAGCTGGCACCTGAGGGTGCTTTCACTTCCGGACTCCAGCTCAATACGGTATAGCTGGCGCCATTTATTGTGCGGCGATTGGAAGTAGTGGCGTTCTCGGCAGCACCTTTCAAAAATCCCCAGGGCGTGATGTATAGCTCAAGCGAGCTGGCCCAGGATTCAGAAAGATCGGCCTGTTGCGCTGTGACTTGCTGAAAAAAAGTGCCGGCACTGATAGCGGTAGAGCCGCCTCCGCCCATGTTCATAGTGTCACCACCATGACGCATTGCAGGTGCTGCAAGGTTAATGACAGATGTGTAATTGGTAATCGGGCGCATGGGGTCGTGCGTGCTATTGCAAATTAATGCCACGCCACTTGCACCACATTGTTGAAAGGCAACATTTCTGGCAGAGCCCGAATACGTGACTGATCGCACATTACCCAGAGCGCGTTGCGCATCGGCAATTGCAGTGTCTACATTTTGGGCCATTACAGTATTGGCTACAGAGCTGCCTAAAAAAGACAGGCAAAGCACAGCCATAGTCAGTTTCTTGTTCATGGCAAATTTCCCTTATTTATAATTGTTGGTATTGACGTTCTATAAAAGTAGAACGCTCGATTCTACAGGGAATAGTGAAGGGAGTTAAAGCCCTCAATGGCGCAGGAGTGAATCAGCATTTTTCGTTCCTGCAAGGGATAGCGGTTTTTTGTAGGAGGGACTTCAGTCCCGAAGGAAAGGAGCTGCGTTCTTCGCGGTTAAAACCGCTCCTACAAGGGATAGCGGTTTTTGTAGGAGGGACTTCAGTCTCGAAAGAAAGGAGCTGCATTCTTCGCGGTTAAAACCGCTCCTACAAGGGATAGCGGTTTTTGTAGGAGGGACTTCAGTCCCGAAGGAAAGGAGCTGCGTTCTTCGCGGTTAAAACCGCTCCTACAAGGGATAGCGGTTTTTGTAGGAGGGACTTCAGTCCCGAAGGAAAGGTGCTGCGTTCTTCGCGGTTAAAACCGCTCCTACAAGGGATAGCATGGTGTCTTTGATCTCCATATACTTCTATATATTGAAACGTTGCAATGTAATAAATTACATAAATTTCAGGGGGCAGGATGAGCAGGAAAAGTCATAAAACTAAAAGCACATTAGCAAGTGCTGTGATTGCCAGCGTCATAGGGATGCATGGCATGCTCGTCCTGGCGCAACAGGTAGCTGATCCGGGTTTTGTCAGCGTGGGACGCGGAGCACCTTTATCGCCTGCTATTCCTGGTCCGGCAAGAACCAATCCGGCGCAACTGGAATCCTACCCGCCAGCAGAAATTGCCGGCTACCCGGAACAATACTGGATGGTTGGCCCGTTTAATGATGCCATTATCAGTGCAGACGGCTTGCGTATAGAAACCAGCAGGGCGCCCGCTATGAATGGAGATTCCCCTGAAGGGATCGAGCCCTTGCCGGTTGATTTATTCACCTCCGAAGATTTTTACGCCGATCGCGACTTATGGAGCGACCCACGCTATTTCCGTTGCAACAGCTCTGAGGCCATTCAGGCGCAATGGGCTACCGGATTGATTGGTAACAACCCACCGAGCACGGCAGCATGGGGATATTGTGATAGAGATTATCCGCGCGCGGCTATTATCAGCCCTTATGAGTTTCAAAGCGCCGAAGCACACTACACTGGCTTGCTTGAGGAAACACAATCACGCGGCGGTCCCACACAACATACCTATGCCACTGTGCCCGGTGACTGGAATGGCCGCTATGTATGGCCGCGCGGACAAAACTGGTCTGCAGAGTTATTCTGGAATCAGGTGCCTACCATCCTGTCGCTGATGACCGAGGAATACCAGACGCGCTTTGTGCAGGAGGCCTACCACCATGGCAATACCAATGCGGCACAATGGCCCGCCATGTTTTGCTGGCCCGAAGGCTTTATGCGCCGTTTTCATTATCACGGTGTCACCAACCAGCCCCATCAGTTGCTGGTTACCCCTGAACTGGTGCAGCTTCTCGCTGGCGATGCCGACAACTTCATCACCAATATTCATATTGGTCGCAGTTTTAATATGGACGGCGTAGTACCAAGACTGGGCGCTGATGTACCGCAATGGTATGGGGAAACAATTGGCTTCTGGGATGAAGAGGTGCTGATTACCTGGACCTCCAATATCCAGGGCTGGAAAGTGCATGGCGGCATGGAGTTTTCCAGCAAGCTGCAGGTCGTCGAAATATATACGGCTAATCGTGATGACAATGGCGACGTATACGGCCTGAACCATGAAGCCATTTTTTATGATCCCGAGGCCTTAGTGGAACCTATCCGCATCGTGCGCAACCTTGAGCGTCAGGGCGGGCTCAACGATGGCGATCCCTATCAATTTATCGAGTGTGTGCAATCAATTTTCAATATCAGCGGCGTCGCCACACCGGCAGCCCCGGGAGAAGAGATTGATTACATAGTACCAGACATGTACGGACGCCCCTGGGCAGAAAACTGGGAGCGCTTTCACGAACAGGATATGGAAGCGCCGGATAAGGGTGAAGATATATTCAGTTTTTAAAATCAGGGGACAGTGACTTTTTTAAAATAAAAGTCACTGTCCCCTGATTAAAACCCAGAACAAATCGAAATAATAAAAAACAGCAATAAAAAATGAAATGGCATTAATGATTAAAAAGAAAATGTTGAGCAGAGCATGGAAAACACCAATGCGTTCTATGGTGTAGCCAAGATGCCAGATCTGAGCAAGAAGGTCGGAAAAGCTGGAGTCATCATTGGAGAAAGAATTTAAGGCCAGATAGAAAATTAATTGCCACAGCAGAAAAATAAAAAACAGGATGTTGATTAAAGGCAGCAGCACAAAGAAAAAAGCATTTTGACTTTGCACATCAGTAAAGTGAAGAGAAAGGGCCCCGCTTACGTAGATTATTGTTGTCAGCATTAGTAGAAAAGCCGTCTATAAATGGACAGGTTCTGCCAGGCGCAGGGAAATGTGGGCTAGTGTAATGGATTTTCAGGAGTGGTGCCCGGTCGTGGGTCGCACCCATTAATCTTGGGTATGTTATAGATTTAAGTATCTTAAGAATTTAGGAGAAAGAAAGGAAGCGAGATTAAGAATGTAAATTTGAATGGACGATCACTAATTTCCCGATTATTCTTTCTATTCTTATACCAGGAATCAGAGTCAGGGGGCATGATGATAAGACTATTTAAATATTTAATTGTAGGCAGTAGTTTACTGCTGGCATCAACACCTTTATTCGCTCATCACTCAATTGCAGCAGAGTTTGATGCAGACAATCCAATCAGGTTGGTAGGGACGGTAAAAGAAGTTGTTTGGATGAACCCGCACATCAGTGTTTTTGTCGACGTACCCCAGGAAAACGGGGCTATTCTGACCTATGAAGTACAAGGTGGGGCTCCCAACAGCATGTATCGCAGGGGCGCCAGAAAAGATGACCTGAAACCAGGGGATTCGGTTGTTGTAGAGGGTGCCCGCGCCAGAAACGAGGAAAGCCTGCGCGTTGGCCAGGGTGATTTCATGACTCCGGATGGCACTGAAGTCTGGTAATAAGGCCCGTGCAAATTATCTCCGCTTTGCATGGTTTCTGCAGAGCAGAGCGATGGTTTACCGGGATTGCAGCCCAATAGGAGGTTTCGAAGTGAATAGCCAAATAGTGAAGACCCTAGTAAAAAATGCAGCGCTTATTATTCTGATTCTGTCATTCGGGATTGGGTATACATCCGCACAAAATGCTGAAGAGATACCACGACTTTCCAATGGTAAGCCCAGCATGACAGGATATTGGCAGCAGGTTCGCCGTGCCGATGTGACGGATACCAGGCGACCCGGCTATGTAGCGGAGCTGCCCTATAGTGAGTGGGGACTTGCCCAGTGGGAGAAATATGACCGCACCGATCCCGAGCAGGGCGACTACGCCGGCAGCTGCATGCCCTTCGGTATCTCCCGAACAGTATTCGGACCCTGGCCAATTGCACTTAAACATGACAACGATCATTTGGTGATGCTGGCGGAACAAAACAGCTGGTTTCATATGATTCCAACAGACGGGCGTCCCCATGATCCTGACTTTCCCTCAAGCTGGTGGGGAGACTCAGTCGGTCACTGGGAAGACGATACGCTGGTTGTGGTCACCAAAAACCTGAACGGCTATACCAAGGTCGACACCGCCGGTCATCCGATGAGTTCCCTGGCGACGATCATTCAGACTTTTACCCGTGTTGATGCCAATACCATCGAGCACACATTCACGCTGGACGATCCGGGCGCCTATACAGAAGCCTGGACTGTATCCAACACCTGGACTCACCAACCTGAGGGATTCAGGATTATGGAATACTCCTGCATGGAAAATAATCTGACCGGCCTGACATCCGGCTCATTATTACCATGGATAAGACCCAGCGAAACGCAGCCTGAAGATTGAGTATAAGAATCCAGGGAGGGTCAAAGAAAGAATCACCAAAGAATCAAAAGGCTGGGTGTAATTTTTATCAAGCAGCCCAGGCACAAGGGTGTGCGAGTCTTGGCGTTAGTTGATGAATGGCAAGAGGATTTTTAACAGAGGCGTGAAGGATTCGTTAATTTATTCAATGAGTTAAATTGATTGAATCAAAGTGTGCCAGGAAATGCGCTTTGGACTCAAGGATTGAGCATGTCCAAAACTAGACTAATTTTGCTCTGACCCCCATTTAATCTTCCTTTTTTTTTCCTTATTCCTATCACACATAATTCAGCTATTGTTTGTTTTATGTCATACACGCCAATTATATAAAAAATTAGAGTATACCTTTGATTTATTACTTCCCATTGACCCAAACAAATTTTGAGAGAGGCAGTATTAACATGGGCTTACGAATTATCAATACATCATTCCGTCTCGTCGTCACACTCGGACTGTGTACCCTCTTCAGTCATACTTTATTGGCGCAAGCTGATGGCATCGACGCTAACGCCATCCTTGAAGAATATTGTGTGAGTTGCCACAACTTTGAAGACTACTCAGGCGGTGTTGATCTGGAAGGCATGGACGTGCACACCATCGCCGAGTATCCGGAAATTGGCGAGAAGGTTATTAAACGCCTGCGCGCTGGCATGATGCCTCCAGTGGATCAACCACGTCCGGATCGCGATATCGTGCAAAATCTGGCTGTGATCCTGGAACAGGCAATTGATGAGCGGGCCGCTTTGGAACCTGCGCATCTTCCTGCCCCGGGTCTGCATCGTTTAAACCGTACTGAATACTCCAATGCCATTCGTGATTTGCTGGCACTTAATATTGATGCATCGACCTTTCTGCCACCGGATGATTCCAGCCATGGTTTCGACAACATGGCAGGAACTCTGACCACTTCGCCAGCCCTTATAGAAGCCTACCTGTCAGCGGCAGGGAAAATCAGTCGTCTGACCATCGGCACCGAGACAGCGCCGACACTGGCCATATTCGACGTACCGGTTGATACCTCCTAGAACACACATATTGAAGGGCTCCCCTTCGGAACGCGCGGCGGTATGTTAATTGAGCATGAGTTTCCTGCCGATGGAGAATATGTATTTACAGTCAAAGGCATGACCGGTTATTTCACCCGCGTTCTGGGTAACGTATCGGGCGAGGAGCTTGAAGTTAGTATCGATGGTGAGCGCGTCTATTTATATGACTGGGATTCTGAAATTGGTAACCAGGAAGGCAATGGCGGTCGTACGCCAGCTATCTCAATCAAGGCAGGTTTCCACAAGGTGGGTATTACCTTTATCGCCACCAGCGACCTACCCGATACCAGCATAAATAAATCCTTTGTGCGCACCATGAATTCTCCTGGTTCAATTTATGGCTATACCTTCTATCCACATGTTGGCCAGGTCTTTATTGAAGGGCCCTACAACGGTGTACCCGCTACTCTTACCCCGAGCCGTGAAAAGATTTTCGAGTGCTATCCCCAAAATGTCAGTCAGGAAGGGAACTGCGCACGCCAGATCATTTCAACTTTGGTCAGCAAAGCCTATCGACGTCCGGCAACTGACTCTGACATTGATTTGATGATGAATTTTTACCTGGTCGGGCGCGAAGAAGGTGGCAGCTTTGATTATGGTATTGAAGCAGCATTACAACGCGTGTTGGCAGATCCTGAATTTATCTATCGCTCCGAGATTGAACCCGTTGATATCGCCGAAGGTTCGCTCTATATGCTTAGTGATCTCGAGCTGGCCTCACGACTTTCCTTCTTTCTATGGAGCAGCTTGCCCGATGGAGAGCTGGTTGACCTTGCAACACAAGGCCGCCTTCATGATGAGGATGTACTTCAACAACAAGTTCAGCGCATGATTGCTGATCCGCGTGCAGACGCTTTTATAGTGAACTTCACTGGCCAATGGTTGAATGTTCGCGGCATGGCAGCAAGTGAGCCGATTGTAGAATTGTTTCCCGATTTTGACAGCACCCTGCGTGAAGCTTTTCAGCAGGAGATCGAAATGTTCTTCGGCAGCATTATTCAGGAAGACCTCAGTGTTCTGGATTTACTGACAGCGGATTACACCTTCGTCAACGAACGCCTCGCGAAACACTATGGTATTTCTGATGTGTACGGTTCGCAGTTCCGCAAAGTGCAGCTTGATGATCCGGAGCTTGCAGTACGTCATGGACTGTTAGGCAAGGGTGCCCTGTTAACTATTACTTCTGAAGCAGCGCGAACTTCACCCGTTAAACGTGGCAAGTGGTTCCTGGAAACTTTCTTTGGAGTCAGTCCTCCCGATCCACCACCGGGCGTCGAAATAGATTTGAGTCAGAATGCAGGTGAGAAGCCTAAATCCTTGCGTGATCGTCTGGAGGCGCATCGCACCAACCCGTCCTGCTCTTCCTGTCACATGATGTTCGAGCCAATGGGTTTCGCCCTGGAAAACTTCGACGCCGTTGGCAAGTGGCGCACAATGGATGCAGGCAACCCGATTGATGCAACGTCTACTATTACAGACGGAACTTATCTGGATGGCATCAGCAGCCTGCGAGATCTGACCATACGCAACGGTGAGCAGTTCGCCAGAGTCATGACTGAAAAGCTGCTAACCTATGCTGTAGGCCGAGGCATGGAGATTGAAGATATGCCGTTGGTACGCTCCATTGCGCGTGACGCAGCTGAGGAAAACTATCGCTTCTCATCCTTGTTGATGGGCGTCATCCAAAGCCCGGCTTTCAACATGAACATGAAGTCAGAAAGTATTGCCCGGATCGAGCGTTAAGGTCGCGCATTAATGATACTGGCCGCCAGCGCTGTAGCTTGCTGAGCGGCCTGCTCGACCATGTATTCCACTGCCCCGATGATTTCCTCATCGCAGCGGTCGAGGCGCTCGCCCTTCATCGGCATCACGCCGGCACTGTCAGTGAATCCGTTCAGGACATAATCGATCAGTGTGTCCATGCCCTGTGCGATGCGTGGAGCCCAGGCATTGCCGGACATAGCCGGTTCTGCCAGTGTGATCTGTGCGACAGGCACGCCGAGGAGCATGCCTTGAATGGGCATGAACATGAAGTTGCCGAGAGATGCCTGACTTAAATTAGTCGGTAAAGGTCACCATCGTGGAAAGACATGCAGGAATCAGCAGCACTACCAATTACGCAAAACGGCGACGCTCAAGTGCATTGCCGCTTGCATTCATGAAACAATCAGGCTCAACTCAACGGCTGACCTCAAGGCTCACTCCGGGAACAACGCCACCACCGCTACCAGGGGGGCCACCGCCACCACGGAAGTCACCAGTGGAGACCAGCTTGACCCACAAGGCGTCGTTGCCTTTGTAATACGAGGTGGTATTGGCCATGTGCAGCGCTTCGAGGCTGCTTTGCTGCGTACCTGAAGCTGCCGTAGTGAATTCCGGCAGCTCGAACATCACCCAAGAGCCGGCATCCAGCTCAGTCAGTCTGATGCTCACGGATTCTCTTTCGGTGCTTACCTTGTACTCAGTGCCTGCGCGCACATTGGTTGTCCCGTTAGCAGTAAATTCATTGCCATTGCGGCTGAGCACAACAGGCACTGAAGGCGGACGAGTCCCTCTGATGCGGCCACCACCTGGCGCAATTTCAAAGGTAGTGGGTGCACCACCACGCCCGAATCCTAAAGCACCACCACCGCCGCCAACATTCATGCGCCCGATATCGCCCGTACATACCACAGCGTTCCAGGTAGGCCTGGCCTCACAAGCGTCATCGGCGTCAATTCCGGTGTTATTGATGATATAGGAATTGGGGACACCGGTAATGGTGCCGTCTCTGTCGTTAAATACCGAGGACAGGTAAACCGCATTGCCATAATCATCGTTGCTCCAGCGGTTGTCGATCGGCGGGTAATACACCGGCTTGGCATTTTCAAAGGTCGAGCGCTGTACCGTGTTGTTGGAGCTCATGCCGAAGCTGGTAAACAGCAGGTAGGAGATCGCTCCAGTTTTGCGGGTGTCGTTGTCTATGTAATTGATGAAGGTATTGCCATCCAGTTCATGGTGGGAATCGTAGAACTCGTAGCCGCGGATCGGAAAATCCGCGACAGCGGGTTGCGGCAGGCTGCGACCGTAGGCCAGTTCAGCTGGTTCGCTGGGGTTGCCGATATTCCCGGATTCGCCCACGAACAGCGAGTCAACCACCCGTGACGTATAGAGGGATGAGCCACCGCCAGTGGCATGTGTAAAGCCAATGCCGTTGTCTGCCATCTTCAGGTTCTTATATAGGTGCAACTGTCCTCTGGCCCAGATACCGCTGTTGCGGTTCTTGTAGGCGGTAAAATCCTCAACTACGGACTCCACTTGCGGGCTGTTTTCGTCAGCGGGATCGGCAAGGGCTATATACCCGCCCACGGCGAAATGGCCATCGGCCCGGGGAGCGCGGTCGCCCATGAAAGCGTCAAAGTTGGAATGGGCGACGTTGCCCTTGAACTCGCGAGGCTTCGTACGACGAGGCCAGGTGTTCAGGCTGTCATCCGAGCCTTCGAAGGCACCCGTCGGATGCACCGGGAAAGCAAACCAGAAACCAGTCGAGTCTGAACCTGCGGCCACGTTGTTGCGGTAGGTGTTGTCCGGGTTGGTGATCCAGAAAGACGAGGCCGTATTGTCAGAAGGAATCAGAATTTCCGGGGAGTCCTGCCCGGTGAGATTGAAATTCAGGCCGTCCGGGGACGCCCCGAACGGGCCAAGGTTGGTCGGATCGCAGGCCAGACTGGTGTGGCACTTGGTCTGGATTGCCAGGTTGCTGATATATTCGTTGCCGGTCTCGATACCGTCTTCCATGAAGAAGCAGTGGCCCACGGTATTGTAGGTTACGTTGTTCTCAACCTGCAGGTTGTTGGTGCCATGCACCGTGACGCAGCGGTTATAGGTGTCGTGGATTGCAGCGTTCCTGACGTACTGGCCCGCGCCAGCGTCTCCGACCAAATGCCAGTGTATCGGGTAGCGGGCAAGTTCCAGATTCTGGCCCATGCGATAGAGCTCAACACCCTCGACATACATCTTGCTGGTGACCATGCCCATGATGTGGCCGCCGAAGAAGGACTGTTCCGCATCTAGCGAGGCCTGCACCTTGATGTTGCGCGTCAGTAAACCCACTTCGCCGCGCTCATCGACGCCGAAGGTGATCTCGCCGTAGTGCATGTACTCCAGGGGCTCGTCCAGTGTGATGGAGTTGCCGCTGAGGGCCGTGATATGTCGTGTCTCGGCCTGTCGCGGATTGTAATCTGTAGAGGCGAGGACAATCTCGTCACCCACTTGCCATTGGGAAGCATTCAGCAATTCGATGGTCTTGCTGCCAGCCTCAGCGGTCTTTGCCAGCTTGGTCCAGGAATTGCTGCGGTTACCATGCAGGTTCAGGGTGCCACCCGAGAGCATGATGCCGCGGTCGCCCATGCCCATCAGCTGTTCGTCCTTGACCTTGTCAGTGAGAGTGATGGTAGCCTTGTGTGTGTGGGGGCTGGCTTCGGTGCCTATCTCCAGTTCGCCAAACACCATAACCCACTCGGTAGTCAGCTCAAGGTCAGTGTTGTCAGCGAAGCTGAGTTTGCCGTTGATGGTCAAGCCGCCTAATGCCGGCGGGCTGACATCAAGAATCACTTCCTTGTCGCTCGCAATTACTACCCTGTCGCCTGCCGCTGGCACCTTGTTTTCTGGCCAGGTAGCAGGATCGGACCAGCGTGTGTCCTGGGCCATGGCATTGTGGTAGCCGCCGAGCAGGAAACAGACTGGTAGGACCCTGGTAAATAAACAGGTAAATAAACGGGTAAGTAGACGGGTCAGTAAAGACACGCGAGAATATATTGTCATGATTTTTCACCACTGTAGTTGAATATGTAAGGATAAATCATCCTCATCACCAATCGTAGGTGATGTTACATGAAATTTGTGAATAAAAAGTGAAAATGGGAAATAGCCCACCCTGAAGCAGATTTTGGTACACTGCGCCCCAGTAGCCTGTGGGATCTGGATTGTCCTGCTGTGGCAGCCTCGAGCCAATGGAATCAACACCTTTAATAGCAATTAATATCAATGTCCATCATGCCCAATATTCGCCGTTTGTTCGTCGTTGCTACCGCAGTTTTAGCCCCGACCATCTGTGCAGCAGACACTACGTCAGATATGCCGGATATTGAACACGGCAAGGCAACATTCAACACCATGTGCGGTGTCTGCCATTCAGTGCAGAAGACAGGTGGTCCTGTAGAGGGTCCCAATCTTCTTGGGCTTGTTGGCCGCGAGGCAGCCAGCCAGGCTGATTTTGTCAAGTATTCGCCGGCGCTTCAGGCCTCCAATCTCACCTGGAGTGTAGAGACCCTCGACCGTTTTCTGGTGAACCCCATGGCGATGGTGCCCGGCACCTTGATGCCGATGTTGATTCGTGACGACAAGACCCGGGCGGATGTGATTGCCTATCTGGCGACGCTTAAAGAGTAGGGCTGCGGCATATTACGAAAGGCACATTTTAAGCTGGGTCATCCTGCGCTTCGTTTAGAATGACAGATGATATTTATATAAGGCCGACAGATACCTGTTCAGTAACATCTCACCATTAGACCATTAGCAATTTTCAGCCAAGGCGAAATCACACTTCATTCAGAAGCTGGTCATAGATCTCTATATTGAAATCAGCCGGTAAAAGGTTCTCGATCGAGCGGGCAAAGTCACGGGTCTCTTGCAGCATCAGATGCGTAACGCGTTTATTTGCAGCAGCGTTGAGTCCTGGATTGAAGCCCAGACTCAGCGGGTCGAACGGCACTGCGGAACCCCTGGTCGGCAGATACCGGGCAATTGAGTTGAGCGGCCCCATCATGATGGTCTGTGCCAGTGTGACCTCAGGCGCGGAACTGCTCCTGTAGGCAGAATCCAGCAACAACAACATGCTCCAGTAATTCATATTGCCGAGCCAGGCCAGGGCCCTCAGATCAGTATCCTCGATCAGTGGGTGGGACGCCTCATAGAGGGAATGAAAGAACTTGAAGTGGCCGAACTCGCCTTCCGCTTTGACATCGCCGATTTCCTGAAACCAGGCGTTGAAATCCAGATTCAGGTCACCGACTTCCTTGAGTTCAGCAAGCGTCGTGATAACGGCATCGTAGAGTTTTCCGACATGAATGGCGGTGATTTCGCCACCGAGGGTATCCCTCATCTTGTCGATAAGGTAAACCGAGTCGCTTTCGACTGACCTCACACGCGCAAGGCGAACCGGATCGGCTTCGCATATGTGTATTTGGCCAGTCTGACTGAGTTCAGTGGTGCAAGCTCGAACTCTGAAAAGCGCCTGGCCCTGACCAAAGATGGCAGGGTGCGTTATGAGCTCAAAACGCCTTACCGCAATGGCACTACGCATGTGATTTTTGAGCCCCTGGATTTTATCGCCAGGCTTGCTGCTTTGGTACCCAAACCTAGGGTTAACCTGACCCGTTTCCACGGTGTCTTTGCCCCCAACAGTAAGCACAGAATCACCATTACCCCGGCCAAACGGGGCAAGGGAGCAAAGCAAGACAACACCATCGAATCCGATGAACGCACGCCCATGGAGAAACATGCCTCCATGACCTGGGCACGACGGCTTAAGCGTGTCTTTGGTATCGATATCACCGAATGTGACAAGTGTCAGGGGCCAGTGAAGATTATCGCCTGCATTGAAGACCCGGCCATCATCAAGAAGATACTGGCCCATCTGAAAGCTAATGAAGGCAATCAGGACTCATCAGATAACAGACTGCCGCCCAAGAGAGCGCCACCACTGTTGTCAGGGTGGCTATTGTGCGAGAGATGGAAAATAAGGGGTTTTCAGCGATAGGGGGTGCGAATTCGGAGAGAACCGAGGCAATAACGGCTGGGTTATCCAGGTTTTGGCCGTCAACTTCTCACCCACATAGGGCTGGACGACTTGGGTTCACCCCTTTGTTCTTCCTATACTTTTTCAGTATCAATGTTTTGAACGACTGCTCTTTATCCAGTAATTAATTTGAGAACGGGATAAGCCGGTGAGACTGGCTGCTTGAGTCACGTTGCCTTCGCTGCGCTCTAGTGCAGCTCTGATGAGCGAGTTGTTAATCTCTTCCTTGCTCAGGCCGCTATCAAGTAGCTGTTTGCCGATTTCCTCTGCAGGTGTTTCAGTACTATTGGTCAGCACAAAGGCACGGAAGGGGTCTTTGTTTTGGATGTCTTCTTTGGAGAGAACCCGGTCAGAGCTCATGATGAGATGCTGAATATCGATAGCTTCGCCCGCTTCCGCCAGAATAATTCCCCGTTCAATAATGTTTTCCAGTTCCCGCACATTCCCAGGCCAGTGATATTGCTGAAATAATTTGGTTACGCTATTGCTGAAGCCAGTGATGTTTTTCTCTTGTTTTTCCGAAATTATTCTCAGGAAATAATTCATCAATACGGGGATGTCGGCTCTGCGTTCCCGTAAGGGTGGTATGTGAACCGGGAAAGTATTGAGTCGATAAAACAGGTCTCTTCGAAAAGTGCCTTGTTCCACTTCCATATCCAGATTTGAATTGGTGGCGGCAATCAAACGGACATCAGTCTTCAGGGTTTTATTGCCTCCGACGCGTTCAAATTCCCCCTCCTGTAAGACCCGCAACAATTTTCCCTGGGCGGAAAAGGAAAGTGTGCCAATCTCGTCCAGAAACAGTGTGCCACCTGCGGCCCGTTCAAATCGTCCAGGACGCGATTTTTCCGCACCGGTAAAAGCTCCTTTTTCAACGCCGAATAATTCAGCTTCAATCAAGGATTCAGGGATGGCGGCACAATTGATAGCAAGCAAAGGCTTCTCGGCGCGCCTGCTACGTTGATGAAGTTCTCGTGCAAATACTTCTTTGCCAACGCCGCTTTCACCGGAAAAAAGCACCGGCGATTCTGTACTGGCAACTTTATCAATCAGATGGAGTGTCAGATTAAACCCGGCAGAAGCACCGACGATCAAACGGTTTTTATTCACTCTTTTTTTTGTGTTTGAAGTCTTTTCAGATGCTGTGATTTTTGGATAGCTCTCCGCCCTGAAGCGGCGCAATTCATTTTCTGAATCTTCCCATTCCGATGCAGGTTTACCTACCAGGAAGCATTTATCATAACCTTTTGCGATACACTCAAGTTCCCGGAAAATTATCGGGCGACCAAAAAAGACAGAGGTATAACCCGATGCATAAGCAATTTGTTGCCAGCCTCCTGATTCATGACTGATGCCCATCTGTTCCAGGTGAGCATGACATTCCGCACTATTGTGCCAGTAAAATTCGCTATAAAACTCTCCACTGTCAGGGTTTGCCTCAAACACCTTGGCCTCGACCCGAACGGAACCCTTGAGTGCATGAAGCTGAGGGCCTACATTGAAATCTTCAAAAAAGTTCTCTCCATGCCTGAGTTTTAAGGCAAGTTCTGCATCTGCAGTACCCATTTCGTATCCTGTTCGTGATAACACTGCACGAGCCCGCTCATAACCCAGTGCGAGAATAAGCTCCCGGCGCATAATACCCAGTGACTTGTTGTCCACCAGCACCATACGTTCTCCATTGAGAAGAATCTCCGCTTTTTCAGGATCAAAGTGGAAGCTCTCTAATAAATCAGCAAAGTCAGGATGGTCTGCTGACAAGAGATTTTGCAGATGAAGGTCTGACTTTTTACCTTTCCTCTTCGCGGGGCGTTTGCTTTTTGGCTTGCTTGTTTTTTTCATTGGCAGGAATGGCCTTTACTCAAGGTGTGTTTGAATTTAGTCATCATAGCTTATAAGGTGTTTAAAATTAAACAATATTTGCGGCCCAGCACAAAAGATATTTCCCAAGTCTTTGTAATGTATAGGAACTTGGTAGCTGGCATATAGATTGCAAACCACTTATCAAACAAGCCCGAACATTAGCAAGTGTATTGATAAGGAGTGAGAACTTGACGACTCGAGAAGAATTATTCGAAAAGGTGGATGCCATATTACCCGCCATTGCCGAACG
>Ga0233432_10001219_pt1 | contig 24985 bp, 31 predicted proteins | sample SI_122_August201_6_FD_179870 | JGI IMG/M metagenome (GOLD analysis project Ga0233432, IMG submission 179870) | Seawater microbial communities from Saanich Inlet, British Columbia, Canada - SI_122_August2016_10_MG | ecosystem: Environmental > Aquatic > Marine > Inlet | place: Canada: British... | reverse complement strand
CAATAAATTAAATTATGCATATATTTTAACCCCGAAGGGTATCCAAGAAAAAACAGCTATAACTAAGCAATTTATTATTAAAAAGAAACAAGAATACGATAAACTTAACTCATACCTTAATACATAATTTTTTATGCAAGAAGCAAATAGCAATAAACATCCCAATGTTCATGATGATGAAATAGATCTTCGAGAACTTTTTTATGTTCTATTTGAGGGAAAATGGATTATTGTTTCTCTAACGGCTTTTGTATCTATTATTGGAGTTATTTATAGTTTATTTTTACCAAATATATATGAATCTAAAGCTATACTGGTTCCTGTGAATTCATCTAGCGGTATTGCTGGAGCTCTTAAGAGTTATAGTGGCCTTGCAGGAATTGCTGGGATAAATCTTCCTGCTGGTGGTGATCAGGGCAACTCCGTAAAAGCAACAAAAAAAATTCGCTCATTGAGTTTCTTTAAGAATAATATTCTGGTTAACATTCACCTGCCAGATCTTATGGCTGTTAAATCCTGGAACGAGAAAACAAATACGTTGACTTATGATGATACCATTTTCGATACGAGTAGTAATACCTGGGTTAGAAATTATTCCTATCCTAAGAAACAAATACCAAGCGCACAAGAAAGTTTTGGAGTATTTACTAGCCATCTAAGTCTAAGCGAAGATATTGAATCCGGTTTTGTCATACTGTCAATCAAACATCAATCACCATTTGTTGCAAAACAATGGGTTGAGCTGATTGTTAAGGAAGTTAATAGTTTTTATAGACAAAAAGATAAATTAGCATCAGAAAAGGCTGCTAATTATCTTAATCAACAAATTTTATTGACTGGTTTTTCTGAAATTAAAGAAGCTTTAGCGCAGCTCTTGCAAGAAGAAACTAAAAAATTAACTCTAATTGAGGCCAATCAATATTACGTTTTTGATTATATTGATCCTCCTGCGGTAATGGAAAAAAAATCAGAACCTAAAAGGGCTTTAATTTGTATCTTAGGTGCTCTATTGGGTGGGATGCTAAGTTTAGTTGTAGTACTTATAAGGCATTTTGCACTGAAGAAAAAGGTCGCCTAAGCTTCTTGATCTCAATTATTAAATTTATAATAAGATAACTTTTGATAAAGGCTCTTATCGTATTTAAAAGGGTAGTTTCTGGAGCCTATAAAAAAGATAAAAGTCTGTTGTAAATTTCCAAAGTAAAGTAATCGATTAACATGAAATCAAAGGTCTAAATTTGACGAACAAAACAAAAATTACGGTTGTGGGTTTGGGATATGTGGGGCTGTCGAACGCGGTTTTATTGGCGCAGCATAATGAAGTGATTGGTGTCGACATTTTGCAAGAGCGAGTGGACGCATTAAATTGCCGAAAATCTCCTATAATCGATGCAGAGCTCTCCAAATATCTTACTGAAAAGAATTTAAACCTAACCGCAAGCACTGACTTAAATTTCTCTGTCAGGGGGGCCGATTATATAATTGTATCGACGCCAACCAATTATGATGAGCAGTCAGATTTTTTTGATACATCCTCCGTGGAAACGGTGATTTCACAAGTCATTTCAGCTGAGCCAAAAGCTTGTATTGTTGTGAAGTCCACTATTCCGGTTGGGTTTACTGATGAAATGAGAGAGCGCTTTAAAACTGACAAAGTGATATTTTCTCCGGAATTTCTGAGGGAGGGAAAAGCGCTCTACGACAATTTATATCCAAGTCGAATTGTCGTTGGCGAAAAGTCAGAGCGTGCAGCAGTATTTGCAAATTTGCTTGCACAGGGTGCTATAAAAAAAAATATTGATATATTGTTTACCTGCACACGTGCAGCAGAGGCTGTTAAGCTGTTTTCGAATACTTATCTTGCTATGCGTGTTGCGTTTTTCAATGAACTGGATAGCTACGCCTTAGCTGGCGGAATAAATAGCCGCGAAATAATTGATGGTGTCTGCCTTGATCCGCGTATAGGTGATCAATACAATAACCCGTCATTTGGCTATGGTGGGTACTGTCTGCCTAAAGACACGAAGCAACTTTTGGCGAATTATAAGGCAGTTCCTCAGAATATCATTCGTGCGATCGTCGATGCAAACTCTACACGTAAAGATTTTCTTGCTGATGTAATTAGCAAACAACAGCCTAAGACTATAGGTGTATATCGTCTTGTTATGAAGGCGGGAAGTGATAATTTTCGTCAAAGCTCTGTACAAGGAATTATTAAAAGGATCAAAGCTAAAGGGATCGAAGTAATTGTATATGAACCAGAACTTAATGACGATAAGTTTTTTAATTCTCGCGTTGAAAAAGACTTTGAGGTCTTCAAGAAGACTGTGGATATAATTTTGGCAAATCGTATGACCGATGATCTTGAAGATGTTGCAAACAAAGTATTCACTCGCGACTTGTATGGAGCTGATTAGAATTGCATAATTATAAACAAAAAACTGCGCTTGTAACTGGCGCTGCAGGGTTCATTGGTTACCACATAGCGAAAAGACTTATTGACGGTGGGTGGCGAGTCGTTGGACTCGACTGCATGTCCGATTATTACGATGTTACTCTCAAAGAACGGCGGGAGAGCATGTTGTTAGAGAGTGAAAATTATCGGTCAGTTCATGAAAAAGTTGAAACTCCTAATGTTTTAAGGAATTTGTTTAAAGAAGAGCGACCATGTGCCGTAATTCATTTAGCTGCACAGGCAGGTGTGAGATACTCAATTGAAAATCCACGAGCATATCTAGAGAGCAATATCACCGGGACTTTTGAGCTCTTAGAAGCCGCGCGCTCATACCCGCCAGAGCATATGTTGCTTGCCTCAACCTCTTCCGCGTACGGTGCTAATGAAGAAATGCCCTTCAAGGAAACCGATAGAGCTGATTACCAGATGTCGTTTTACGCAGCGACAAAAAAATCAACAGAAAATATGGCACACAGTTACTCACACCTTTTTAGATTACCAATCACCATGTTCAGGTTTTTTACTGTATACGGTCCTTGGGGCCGCCCAGACATGGCATTGTTCAAATTTACAAAAGCTATACTTAACGGCGATTCCATTGATATTTATAATCATGGGAAAATGAGTAGAGATTTTACTTATATAGATGATCTTGTTCAGGATGTAATATCCTTGATCGATGTATCTCCAGGGTTTAAAGCCTCAAGTATAGAGATTGATAGCAAATCCGATGTTGCACCCTATAGGGTAGTAAATATTGGCGCTTCTAAGCCTGAAAAATTGATGGATTTTATCGAAGCTATTGAGCTGGCATCTGGGATAGAGGCAAAGAAGAAATTCCTTCCAATGCAGGCAGGAGATGTTCCAAAAACCTGGGCAGACACTTCACTGTTAGATACGCTTCGAACTCCCACGCCGCGAACAGATATAAGAAAAGGTGTTACCGCTTTTGTGAATTGGTATCTTTCATATTATCAGCAATATAAAAACATAGGCAGAATAAATGATTAAAGTTGCGTTTATAGGATTTGGTAAGTTTGCCCAAGTTCGACTTAAATATATTAAGGAACAAAAAAGCGTTAAAGTTGTTGGGGCGTTCGACCCATATCAAGTAGAATTTCATGGGCTCAAAAGTTTTGCTAACGTCGAACAGCTTCTAGCGGAATGCGATGCTGTGTTCATATCTGTTCCTCCCAGCTTAGCACCTCATTATACTGAACAAGCATTGGCCAAGAATAAACATGTCTTTTGCGAAAAGCCCGCCGCAATCAATGTTAATGCACTTAAGAACATTCCGTTGGTTAAATCCGTGGGTACGGTCTTAGCATACGGTTTTAATCATCGACAGCATGAATCGGTGCGAGAAATTCGGAAAATTATTCAAAGCGGCGAACTAGGATCAATTTTGTGGATGCGTGGTCGATATGGTAAAGAAGTTGACGAAACCTATCAGGAAAATTGGCGCTGTGACGCCAAATTAAATGGCGGGGGTATTTTAATAGATCAGGGTATTCATATGGTAGACTTGATGTCTTATTTAACGGGAGGATTTAATGGCGCACAGGCGGTCTTGTCTTCAAATACTCTGAATATTACAGGTATTGAAGATAACGGTTTTATTACCCTTTATTCGACTGATACGAAAGTCTCTGCATCCGTTCATACCACTATAACTCAATGGCGATATCTATTTTCATTAGAGATTTTTTTGGAATTTGGTTCGCTTGTTCTGAACGGACTTCGGACAAACTCTGGTCGCTATGGCGACGAAATATTGACGATTAAACCTAATTTCAAGGCACCAGATTCACTGACAGAACAACAAATTTCGTATTCAGATAACCTATCATGGGGAGAAGAGGTAGGCGCATTTTTTGCAGCTATAAAAAATGATTCCCCCTATGAGTACGCGAAACTTGAGGATGCGATGCAAACCACACGCATTATTGATTTGATATACAAAAATGCTGTTTGGATTTAAGATTATATAATGAAGCGTGATTTCTTTTTTATTTGGAGTACCTTCTACAAATATCTCAACGCACGAATGTATGTGGCTTTAATCTTATCTCTATTGTCCGGCGCGATGGAGGTGTTTGGCATAATACTCCTTTTCCCTATTATGGAACTGCTTGCCGAGACGGGATCATCGTCTGTAATTTCAAGCACTATTGAAGCCGTTTTGAAAACGCTTGGGATCGAGATAACAGTTGCTAACCTTTCAATTACTTTGGTTGTGATGTTTGCGTTAAGAGCGCTATTAATGTTCGGAGCATTAACATATAGCGCCAGGCTTCGAACGAGCTTCGTGCGAGATCTGCGATTGCGCCTGTTAGATTATTACGCAAGTTCAGGGATCGGGCTTCTTGATCAAAGGCAATCGGGGAACTTAGTTAATTTAATATCGGAACAGTGCAACCGTTCACTTACAGCATTTTGGTTATTCAACCAATCTATGATGCTTTTTGCAACATTCGCAGTGTACCTTTTTGCATCAATGTTTATATCTCCATTATTTTCTTTGATTACAGTTATGTTTGCCTTATTAATTTTGATTACATTCAAAAAATTTAACACGAGGATAAATATTTTGTCACTTCAATTGGCAGAGTTAAACGGTGGGTTGTCGAACTATTCAGAACAGTTCTTCAGAAGCTTTAAATATCTGAGCTTTACCAAAGACTGGAGTGTTTTAGCCAGTCCTATTGAACGCATGGTAAAGGATATTGAAAAACGTCAGTTCTCTAGCGGTAGATTGTTAGCCTTATCAGATTCACTTAAAGAACCGCTGATAATCATAATGTTAGTTTCGGTAATCTTGTTCATGTATTATGTTAAAGGCCTTGATATTTCAAGTGTCATAATATCAGTTGCCTTACTTTACCGAGCGTCAACGTCGTTATCTCGTTGTCAAGGGCAGTGGCAGAAAGCAATGGAGTGGTTCGGATCATTTGCTAATATCGACAACGAATTTTTATTCTTAGAAACCGCTAGTCATAATGTGGAAAGGCAGGAAGTAAGTGAGGTTACTAGTTTTAAATTAGAAAATGTGGGTTATGCATACGATGGAATGCCGCAAGAAATTTTTTCAAATGTAAGCTGTATAATTGAGAAACCATCTCTGACCGTTGTAAGGGGGTCCTCTGGATCTGGAAAATCGACTTTGATGGATCTGCTCTGTGGTCTTAGAGCCCCGACTTCAGGAACAGTCACTGCAGTTTTTGATAACTCTAGTTTAGATTCATCTCAAGCTAATATTAAGGTTGGGTATGTAGGACAGAATTGCCTGATTTTTGATGGTAATATAATCAGCAACGTTTCACTTAAAGCTAACAATACGACGGCTGAAGTGAAACGTATTTGTGAAATATTGCGGTCAGTTGGATTAGAGCGTTGGGCGAATGAAGATAAGTCTGGGATTTATAGGCATGTGACAAACTCAGGTTCCGTTTTATCGGGCGGAGAGCGCCAACGTCTAGCAATTGCTCGCGAAATTTATCGTAGGCCACACATTTTTGTTTTCGATGAGCCGACAAGTTCACTGGATAGTGTTGCAACCCTTCGAATTAACGAACTAATTGATCGATTGGCGGCTGAACATATTGTCGTAGTCATATCGCACAAAAATGACGTATTCCAGCAGGCTAGCAACGTTCTGTTGATTTCAAATCCTAAAAACCCTGGGAAAGGATAAAGATATGAGTTTGATAAAAAAATTAAGAAGTAAGAGCCATTTTTTTCGTGTAATCACAGATCTAATAGGTGTGCATACAATGGATGGAAAGTATCGTGGCCCCCTTGAAGTGATTCATGCACGATATGCACAAAAAGACACTGAGGAAAACACGCTTGCAGTAGATCTAGGTAGCGGACCGCGGCCAAGAAATATGTTTGGTGCTACAAAATTGATTGGTCTAGATAACTCTGCGGATGCCGGGAGTGATATATTGAAGTGCAATTTAGGATTTGAGAATTTACCGTTTGAGCCTGGGAGCGTTGACTATGTAACAGCGTATGATTTGCTGGAGCATATACCACGTCATTCCACTCAAGATCTTACAAGTCCATTTATACACTTGATGAACGAAGTTTATAGAATCTTGAAGCCTGGCGGTTATTTCGCATCATTGACCCCGATCTATCCATTCGTTGGCGCTTTTCAGGACCCAACGCACGTGAACATAATGACCTCTAATACGATTAGAGACTATTTTTCAGAGCATCAGCACGAAATTGCAAGATTTTATGGGATCAAGACTAATTTTTTGATAAAGTTTGAAGCAATTCGTGGTCAAAAGCTCTTTATTGTTTTGCAAAAGCCCGACGCAAGTATTGACCAATAGGTCTGTTCGGCAAATGAAAACGAGGCTTTTTTATCGTATTTTTTCTAAACTCGTTTGGTGGGCTTTACCGTGTGTCGATCGGCATAACTTCAAAGAATACTGCAACGACTATTCAATAGCCATTGCTGGTTACCATACAAATACCACACTCGAGTGTCACTACAAAGGTAATAAAAAGTCATCGCGTTTAGATAGGATTGCGCCTAGTTATCTAATGGCGTATAACAATGCCTTCCTCATCGGTCATCATGGTCTATTATTTACTAGTAATGGACGACTGATTTGTGAGCCAATTATCCGCCGTGAGCGAATTGTGCTAGAAAAAACGCTTAGAGGCTTAGGCTTATTCCGTTTCATATGCATCTATTTTATGATGAGGTTCAATTTATGTTCTGGTTTGTCTGTCCGGCACGACAAAGACATGCTGTACTGGCTTCCTAGAATTTGCGATGACGACGGGCGTCCACATTACGGCCATTGGATAGGTGAACACTTACCACAGATCAGATTCATATTACAATTTATGTGCTCGGATTGCACAATTTTGGTTAATTCCTCACCACCAATATGGCAACAAAATGCGTTTTCAATTTTTGGTATATCCGATCGGCCAATGGTCTACGTTCCAACGGACAAACCATCAATGCGCTTCAATAAAATTTTTGTTATGACGGTGAAAAATGTGCATTCAGAGGCCTATGAATACGACCCAATATTCAGACGGTGGCCGCGAGATTTCGTTGCCAAATCTTCTCCGGTAAAACGTGAAATTGAAGGCAAAAAATATTTTATACCGAGGCAAAAAGAGGCTTCTCGGGTAATTGAAAACTATGAAGAGGTGTCTGCCCTTCTGCGTTCTCATGGATTTGTTGAGCATGATACCCAAAATTATAATTTATTAGAAGAAATTGATATTTTTCGTGAAGCTACTGAGATAATCGGACCTTTTGGTTCAAATTTGATAAAGATTATGTTTGCGCCGAACGCTGCATGTCTTGTAGAAATTTCTACACCAGAAACCATGGACAAGCCTGTATGGGAACTTATGTGTGCTGAATTGGGTATAAAGTTTCAGTGCGTAAGGGCCAGACAAGAGCTAGAAACATTGGCCAGAAATTGGTATGTTGACGTAATTGCTCTTGAAAAACATTTAAAGGGAGAATAACCAATGTTGTCATTTAAGAATGTACTTCCACTCTACAAGTACCCAATTGCATATTTTAAGATTTTGCTTGCTATTTTTAAATTTTTTTCAAGGCCTCAATTGGTAATTAGTAAACGCAGGCCATATATAACCTTTTCTAGCACAGGCGACCAAGAATATTTAGCATCTTTGTATAACAAGCATCTTGGCGAGCGTTGTTTCATTATAGCAAATGGCCCAAGCTTAAATGATGTAGATCTAAGTTTTTTAAAGGACGAAATCTCGATTGGATGCAATGGTTTTTATAATAAGTTCGAAGAATTGGGCTTTACGACAACATACTATTTAACCGCGGATTTGAATCAAGCCAACATTAGGGCCAAGGACCTATCAAAAATAAAAGGGCCAGTGAAACTATCGGCGCTGCATACTGCTTCTGTATTGCCTTTTCGAAATGGATTTCGATATTTCTACAAAGCAAAACATCATGCAACACAGTATGCATATGACGAACCAGTTTATCCGCAGTTTTCGGAGGACTTTGCGGCTATTGTGCATCATGGTTACACAATAGCTTACTCAATGTTGCAGTTCGCTTTCCATTTAGGGTTCAAGGAGGTCATTATCATAGGCCTTGACCATGACTATGGCCCGTTAGTGGAACACTTTCCTCCGGGCAAACTAAAAGTGACGGAAGACAATATCGATCTGGTCAAGAAATGTCATTTCGATAGCTCTTACTATAAGATTGGAGACGAGATAGGGGTTCCTTTTTCTCATAAACAAACGAAAGCCTATGAACTGGCACACCAAAAATTTGTAGAGAGTGGCCGTACTCTTCTGAATGCGTCTCCACGAACCAAATTAAAATGTATTCCTAAAATTTCTTTAGAACGCTATTTACAAGGCACAACATGAAAAGTTCTTTTTGTACAGATATCAAAAATGTGTTCGACTCATTAAATGAATACGTCAGATATGCTCATTTCAAAAGTAATATGCATTTGGATGCGTCAGTTAATGGCGAAACTGATTTTGACATATTGGTCGATCGACAAAGTCAAGAAGAATTTGTTAGCATTATGCTTGTAAATAATTTTGTCAGAATGAAGACAGCGGTAGTGAACTCTTATGAAGCCGTTGAAGATTGGATAGGTTTTTCTGTCGAGCACTCATGCCTTATCCATTTCCATGTACATTGGGAGTTTGTAGTAGGGCAACCTCATGTTAAGCAATATAGTATTCCGATTGCACAGCGAGTTCTCGAAGATACCAAAATCGTAAGCATCGGCGGTGTCAACATAAGAACTGTTTCTCCAGAAATGGAATTGCAAATTTTGGTTATTCGTAGCCTTTTAAAATTTAGGAAAAGGGAACTACCTAGGATACTACTAAACAAAAGAATTCTTGCTCCAGATTTTGACGCGGAATTGGCTTGGTTGGATACTCAAACTTTAGGGAAGAAAATTTCTGAGCAAAATTTGTATTATAGTTCGCTGGAGATTACGCAAGTACTAAGTTTGATAGAAAACAATTCTGTCTTTAGGTACTTGTTGTGTGTCATTTCCTACCGAAAGTGTGTGAAGGATTTCTTAATATTGAATACTATCGAAGTGCTTATGTCACGATATTGGAATGAATTTTGTAAGAGGTTGTTGCCGAGAATATTCTTTGTACATCGCACAGTTAAGAGGAGCCCCCAAGCTGGAGGCCTATCAATGCATTTAGTTGGTATTGATGGAGCTGGTAAAAGCTCGCTTCAGGCTAGCTTGCATAAAATGTTAGGAAAAAAATTAGATGTCCGGAGTGTCTATTTCGGTTTGGGATCAGGCAAAAAGTCTTGGCATCGTGCTATTCTCGAAATTGGAAGGCGTAAATCAACACGAGTTCAAAGTATTGGAACAAGTAATACGAGTCATTCTGGGTTAGGTTTGGTCAAAAAGATAAAACGAGCGGTTTATGCGGTTAGTGTTGCGACAGAAAAAAGATCGAAGTTAAAGCAAGTGATTGCATTAAGATCTATGGGTTTTATTGTGATTTGCGATAGATATCCGCAACTTCAATCCATCGGTCTAAACGATGGATATATATTGGACGATCAAAACTTCTCTTATGGGATTTGGAAGTTATTTTACAATCTTGAACGCAAGATTATGAGTGTTTTTGAACGTTATTACTGTGATGTTCTATTTTTTATGGAGATATCTGCGGAGACTGCATACGATCGTAAGCGAGAAGAGAGTATTGACATTCTTGAGCAAAAAAGGCATCAGCTGACAAAAATAGTGGAAAGTGATAGTAGAGCAAGAAGAACTGTTTCTCTTGATTCTGGTGCATCGCCAAGCAGGTTAACATATGAGGTAGTATCCGTTATCTGGAAGTATCTGAAGTGATAGCTAACGTGAAAATACTTATTCCTAAACTCGATAATTCGGGTCCAGCGAATGGTGCTAAAGCATTGGCCCTTTGGCTCTCTGTAGGTAATGATTATAATGTTGAAATTTGCGAGACGAAGAGAAATAAAGTGACGCTTAACAAAGCGGACTTGGTGATATCAATGTGCTTTTCTGCTGACCTATATGCGTTCGTATCGAAACTACAGTATAACTTTAAGTGGATTTCATCGTTGCGGTCAAACATTTATCAAGATTATCGATATTTATATGGCAGAAAGGGTATTATCCTTGCTTTTATCCATAATTTATTATTGTTTAAAGCGGATAAAGTAGTCTGTATGTATCAAAGCATGATTGATGGCCTTATGTTAGCCCTGCCTCAGAAAATCGTTACGATAAGCCCAAATCTTATATATGATGCAAAGTTAATGATAGACGAGGTTGGCTTTAACCTGGAGCGATTAGTTGTGATTGGTTCGTTATCGAAACGAAAAGGCGTGGCGGATTTGGCCGACCTATTCCCAATAATAAAAAAAAAAAAATTGCACTTAGTTTTCATTGGAAACGGTGAACTAAAAAGCTTTTTGGAAAGTAGAGCACAGCATCATAATTGTTGCGAATATGTTACCTTTTTAGGCTTTAAGCAAGAACCATACTCATTTTTGCTAACTGGTGATTTTGTGCTTAGTAATTCCTCAAGCGAGGGTATGTCACGTGCCTTGATGGATTGTGTGCATCGCGGCGTTCCAGTCATATGTAAGGATATTGGTGACGCGAGCGATTTTATCGTAAGTCATGAAAATGGATTCAAGTTCCAAAATATAGCCGAGCTTGCCAGAATTATTCAAGAGTTAACGATGGGAACTAAAAAGCTAACCCGGGTTAAGCTTCCGGACGAATATCAGCCAAAAAACGTAAGTCAAACTTGGTTTAAAATATTGGAGCGTCTTTTACATTGATAGTAATCGAATTTTTTGGTTTGCCTGCAGTTGGAAAAACCACAATAGTGAATAAGCTTTTGGCAGATCAAGCTGTGGCCTCGAAATCCTTTAAGCAATTGCAGCATGCTAATAATAAGATTTTTAGATTAGTTAAGAATTTTTTGTTTGGTAGTTGGGTGCTGAAAAAACATTCTTTTCGACTTGTCCACTTATTTTTTTCAATCGATAATCGATCGAGGACTAAGCTGATCAATATTATTATAAAAATCGGTATATTAAATAATCTGCGAGTGTCACATTTGAATGAAACTGTAGTCTGTGATCAATTGGTTTTACAAGATTTGTGGAGTATATTGGTACATGAGCCCTTGTTTGAACTTAATGATATTAAATGGCTCCTAAGCTTCTATGTACGTAAGTTTGTCGGTCCTAATGTTCGTGTGATTTACATGAAAAGAGACTTAGATATAGTAAAAAGTCAGTATCTTACGCGCAGCGAAAATAATGATATTTTTAAAGGTACAAATGAAACCGAATTGGATGTTAAGATGCAGAAATCTCACAAAATAATGTGTGAGATCGTATCGTACCTACCTGAGCAACATCTTAAAGTCTCCACAGATTACAATCGCCTCGTGGAATACATCAATGAAAATTAAAGTAAGTACAGGAAAAATACCATACACAAATTTTGCTTATAATGGAAACTTTTTACTATTTTTGTATACTTTTGGGTCGTTGTTTACATACTTTACTGCAGGCCGGTTTGTTGTTGAAGGTGTCTTTTTGGCTCTGTGTTTAGTAATTATTGGTCTTTACTCATCATTATTCATATTTATAGTTTCCTTAGCTTATGCGATCTTTATGGGCGTTACGGATGGGATTGCTGCTCTGAGCTTGTCATATTACGTTCTTCTTGCTTTAGTAGTTTCAGGTAATATAAAATTCAAACAGCCATCCCCAACGGTAGTGTATATTTGTTTTTGCGTTGGCGTATATTTCTTAATTCAGGAGACGCTTCAATTGCGTTTACGACCAACAGGGATATTTAATAGTCCACTTTCTGCTTCATATTTTATTGCCTGTTGTATTTTACTTTTAGTAAAACTGCGCAGATCTATAGGAACAGTGTTAATTTTTCCATCTATCATTTTACCTGGATCACGTGCCGGCTTCTTGATTACTTCTTTAATGGTAAAACAGTTCAGTACGCGTTGGAAATTAGCCATCGTAGCTTTTGCGCCTATTTTAATATCTATCGGAATATATTTTAATGTGAGGGCGCTATCGTTTCACGCGACATCAGACTCGCGACGTTTAAATAGCTGGATGAAAATTTTTGATCAAGACTATTCAAGTTATTTAACGCTTCTTTGGGGACAGGGAAGAGCCTCATTAGGATCGCTGGGGCAAGCCCTTGGCACATCTCAAACCGTTTCTTTAGAGTCAAGTTTCTTAGGATTAATCTATAGCTATGGGATACTAGGTATTATCGCCGTAATGGCGTTGACATTAATTTTTGCATTGCGCAAGTCAATGTATTGGTGGATTTTTTTTATTATTTGTTCCGTGTCAGTTGTAATGGATTCACTCGCTATTTCCATGCTTTTAATAATGGCTATTTCGTTGTTAATAGATAGAAATGGTGCTAAAAACTTGACGAGTTAATGAGGTAACAATGTTTTTAAAAGTTAACGCTTTTGATGAAGACATTTTTAAAAAAAGCTTAACAAGCTCATAAGTGGCGGGCACGCCAAACTAATTGGCGTTTTGGATGGGCAATCTACTATACCTTTTATTACGATATTCAATAGCTTATGCAACGGAATTCCAAATGTGAGTTTCGTAATTATTGATGAGTGTGAAGTTGAAAGACATACGGACGAATCAAATTTCGGCAATTTTGAAAGGTTTTTGGACTTTGAAACCTCTGTGATGGATGCGCGTGAGGAATTAAAAAGGGAGGCGTAATCCCTAGGCTAGACATAACAATACACGGAGGAGGGATGGAGGGTCACATAGCTAGTATTTTCCCTAACTTTGAGCAAAATACTTTACGAAAAAATTTTTATTGGCAGTACTGCTCCCCGGCAGGGTTTCCCAAGATCCCTATATACTTAATGACGGAACCGGCTTTAGTGGAGAGTGGAGACCGACGAAATTATTTTATCTGTGCGAGATGAAGAAAAATATTAAATGCCTTCTTATAATGTAGTAAGATGAGTAGATTTCGTGTTGCCTTTGTGAGGCTAATACTTAATCACCAAACGTTTAAATAATAATAGTGTAACTCAAATAATAAAGATTTTTGATTCACAAGGAGAAACAAAATGCTAAATGCAGTGGACTATCTGTCCAAGTATAGTGATCTTATAACAAATAAAGAAGCCATAATGACATTACAAAATGTTGGCCGCTTGCTTTTCGAGGCTCGAGAAAAAAAACAGAGGTTATTTTTGACTGGTAATGGTGCTTCAAGTTCAATTAGTTCGCATGCAGCATTAGACTTTACTAAGCAAGGAAAATTGACTGCGTTTTCCTTTACAGATCCTGCGTTGGTTTCGGCATATTCTAACGATTATGGTTTTGAAAATGCGCAGACTGAAATATTTAAGAGTTATAGAGAGGAGGGAGATATATTGGTATTAGTAAGTACAAGTGGAAACTCTTTAAATGTTGTGAACTTGGCGCGCTTTGGACGTCTTAACGGGCATCAAGTGATCTCTCTTACGGGGAAAGATCCTAATAATCTGCTCCGCACCGAGAGCGACTATTCTTTGTGGGTCAATAGCCATGCATATAACATGGTAGAGAATGTTCATATGATATGGCTCGGATATCTGATAGATTGCCTTGTAGGTAGTGAAGTATATGCAGTTTCTTAGTTTAAATGATGCCTATAAAATTCAGAACAGGCTATGGAAAAATAATGAGCAAACAGGCATCAAGTCAAGTGGTATCTCTTATGGGGAAAGATACTAATAATCTGCTCCGCACCGAGAGCGACTATTCTTTGTGGGTCAATAGCCATGCATATAACATGGTAAAGAATGTTCATATGAGTGAAGTTTATGCAGCTTCTTAGTTTAAATGATGCCTATAAAATTCAGAACAGGCTATGGAAAAATAGTGAGCATGTGTGTGCTTGGAAGTTAGGTGGTACTAATTCTTTAACACGAGATTTATTCGCAATAAATGAACCATACTTTGGTTTTTTGACTTCTCAAAATCTTTTACAAAGTGGACCCAAAGTAGTCGAACATCTAGATCAATTCGAATTAGAAATATGTTTTCAAACACCTAGTAGCTTTGATCATAATATAGACTATTCGCTGGAAGAAATTATGGCGTGGAAGAGATTTTTATGTCTTGAGTTTCCATTTTCAAAAATTGCTGATATCCCGGCCAAAGGTGTGTCGCACTTAGTGGCTGATAATTGTGCTGCAGGTCAATTATTTGTGTCACAGATTGAAATTGCTTCTGTTACACCTCCGGACTACGAGCTTTATGTGCGCGGTGAAAGAGTTGTTGACCGACTTACATTAACACGAAGTACATTTAGCATTATTAATCAATTTCTCGAAATAGCTAGATTTCATGAATTTAAAGTGTTAGGCGGCCAATATTTAGCATTAGGGGGGATTTCTATGATCCAAAAACTCCACGCAGAAGACAGTGTACAAGTATATTGCGATGATAGATTGGTATTGGATTATGTACAATAATATTGATATCCATCAGACTGCCGATTATATCCAAAAGGCACTTCGTGCATATAAATTTCAATCGGACACTATGGTGAGCGTCAAGAGCGTAAATGATTTTGTTACATCCGTCGATATAGATTTACAAGAAATCCTATTCACTAAGTTGCCACATATTCTGGACGTGCCGATACTTAGCGAGGAAAGTCAACTGTCTAATGGTGTGTCACCCGTAACATATTGGATTATCGACCCGCTGGACGGAACCTCTAACTATATTAGCGGATTGTCTTACACGGCATCGTCAATTGCACTAGTGCACGAAAATCATGTGATTTTTGGTCTAGTTTATGATTACTATGGCAAAAATTTTTATTATGCTGGATTTGGTTTCGGAGCGTTTAAAAATGGTATAAAATTGGATTCGGTTCGCGAAAACGTCGCAAAACCATCTTTGATAGGGGTGAGCACAGGTTTAATCAAAAAGTATAGCTTCTTAGATGAATATGAACTATTTAATTCAATAAACTTTAGGATTCTAGGTTCACAGGCGCTCCAACTTTGCTTGGTGGCTGAGGGTAGGCTTTTAGGTAACTTGAGTGTCGAAGCAAAAATTTGGGATGATGCCGCAGGGCTTTTGTTAATTGGCGAAACGGGTGGCAGTTACACTAGTACTGCATTGCAGCAGAAATCAATGTATGCATGTATGGTGAGTGGAACGAATTTGTACTCATGCGCAATAGGTATGCAAAGTGAGGCACAAAAATTTGAAAAAATTATGGAGGCGTTATCATGAAGAGAGTTGCAATTATTCCAGCCCGTATGGGCAGCCAGCGGCTGCCAAAGAAAAATCTTGTAAATTTCTTGGGGATGCCGCTAGTTGAATTTGCTATAAAGCGCTGTCAACAGGCTAATTGCTTTGACCAAATTGTTGTTAATAGTGAAGACATAGCCTTGAAGGATATTTCCGCTAGGAATGGGGTCGAATTTTATCATCGGCGGCCCGAACTTGCCAATAATGAATCAACAAGTGAGGATTTTATTGCAGACTATTTTGCTAAAACTGGCACTGAATTGTTGTTTCAGGTACACAGCATTACGCCTTTGTTGAAGCCAGAAACCATAAGGGATTTTGTAGAGTACTGTTTGACATCTGATTTTGACACTGTCTTGTCCAATGTTGAGGATAATATAGAGGTGTCTTATAAGAACCAACCGGTGAATTTTACATATGCAGCCAAAACCAATTCACAAGACTTAAAGCCTGTCCAAAGAATAACTTGGTCTATCACTTATTGGAAGCGTGATACTTTTTTAGAAAGGCACCACAATGAAAAATGCGGGACCTATAGTGGTAAAGTTGGATATTTCACTGTTCCATTATATTCTGGTCTAGCAATAAAAACGCGAAACGACCTCGAAGTTGCGCAGCTTTTGCGGGAGAAAGAAATTGCTTAAAAAAGTACTTGTCTCTAATCTGATGATGCTAAAAGAAAAGGCAAGATTTGAAAATGTCTTGCGCTTAAGAGGTATTGAGCCAATTTTTCCTGAGGTAGATCAGCATCTGACCAGAGAACAGTGTCTTTATTTCGCTGGAAAAATTGATGGATGGCTTGCTGGAGACGACCCCGTTGATGAGTACATATTAAGAAAAATGTTCCCAAGACTAAAGATTATTTCGAAATGGGGTACTGGTATCGATTCCTTCGATATAACTGCTGCAAATAAAATTGGCATCAAAATAACTAACACACCACAGGCTTTCGACGAGGCTGTGGGCGAGATTACGGTTGGCTACGTACTGGCATTAACACGTGAAATTGTATTGACTCATTTAGCAGTATGCTCTGGCGAGTGGCCAAAAAAGCAGCATAAATCTCTTTCACAGCTAAAGATTGGCTTAATTGGTTTTGGAGCGATTGGGAAAGGAATTGCGAAACGGCTAAGTTGTTTTACAGCGAATGTTTCTTACTATGACCCTATCCAAGTGCCAGATAGGGATTTAACTGCTACTCCCGTTAGTTTGAGTGAATTGAATGTAAACAGTGATGTGGTCATATTGTGCTGCAGTATGACCGAAACTAACCGCAATTTAATCAATGATACTTTCTTACAAAAAATGAAAAAAGGGTCGTTTGTTGTAAATGTGAGTCGCGGTGGACTAATTGATGAAATTGCTTTGGTGAAACACTTGCAGGAGGGCCATATCGCAGGTGCAGCGCTAGATGTATATAGAATGGAGCCAGTTCCATTGGATAGTGAGTTGAGGAAGCTTAACGTAATTTTGGGATCTCATAATGCCAATAATACGGAAAAGGCTGTAGAGTTTGTGCACCAAAATACATTAAAAAACCTTTTCGATGCGATGGGAGTGTGAGTAAGCAGTTGTCTAAGCTAGTTTATCTTGTCGAGATGCGCTCTGGCGACCACCGTGGATTTTTTGGTGAGACGTATAGTCGTCGTCGCTATGCTGAGATGGGGGTAGATGTTGAGTTTGTACAGGACAATCATTCGCTATCATACGCGGTTGGCACTTTGCGTGGTTTGCATTTTCAGGCGCTGCCCTCTGCGCAGGGAAAGTTGGTGCGTTGTGGGCGTGGGGCAATTTTTGATGTGGCGGTGGATATTCGCCGCGGCAGCCCGACCTATGGCCAGTGGGAAGGGTATGAGCTGACAGCAGAGAATGGTCATCAGCTTTATGTGCCTGTGGGCTTTGCGCATGGGTTCGTGACATTGGAACCCGACAGCGAAATCGTGTACAAATGCACCGATTATTACGCTCCCGAGACCGAAGGGGCCGTGCTTTGGGACAGTTGTGGGATTGATTGGCCGCTTTCGGTTGATCCAATCCTAAGCGATAAGGACGCGATTGCGCCCAAATTGGCTGATTTTGACAGTCCCTTTATCTATGGTGAGAATTCATGAAAATACTGGTAACGGGTGGGGCGGGGTTCATTGGCTCGGCTGTGGTGCGGCTGGCGATTGCGCGGGGGCATCAGGTGGTGAATGTTGATGCGCTGACCTATGCGGCCTGTTTGGACAATGTGGCCAGTGTTGCAGATCACCCCAATTATGCGTTTGAACAATTTGATATTCGCGATCGCTCGGGTCTAGATACTGTGTTCGCCAAACATACCCCCGATGCGGTGATGCACTTGGCAGCTGAAAGCCATGTGGATCGATCTATCGACGGCCCTGCGGATTTTATCGAAACGAATATCAACGGCACCTTCAACATGCTTGAGGCCGCGCGTAGCTATTGGCAGGCAAAAGGTCTGCCCGATACGTTTCGGTTCCATCACATCAGCACGGATGAGGTGTTTGGTTCCTTGGGCCCAACGGGCATGTTCACGGAAACCACCCCCTATGACCCTCGTAGCCCATATTCCGCGTCCAAGGCCAGTTCTGATCATCTGGTCCGCGCGTGGCAAGAAACCTATAGCCTGCCAGTGGTGCTGACGAATTGTTCGAACAATTATGGCCCCTATCATTTTCCGGAAAAGCTGATCCCCGTTGTCATATTGAATGCACTGGCGGGCAAACTACTGCCCATTTATGGGGACGGCGGCAATATCCGCGATTGGCTGTATGTTGAGGATCACGCAGATGCGCTGCTGTTGGTTTTGGCCAAGGGTGCCGTGGGGTGCAGTTATAACATCGGCGGTGAAAACGAACGTACGAACCTTGAACTGGTCAAAACGCTCTGTAGTATTCTGGATCGCCTGCGCCCGCGTCATGGGGGTAGCTATGCGGATTTGATCACCTTTGTAACGGATCGTCCTGGTCATGATGCGCGCTATGCCATTGACCCTACCCGCATTCGCGATGAACTGGGCTGGCGCCCATCCTTGACGGTTGAGGAAGGTTTGGAAAAAACCGTTCAGTGGTATTTGGACAATGAAGATTGGTGGCAACCTCTGTTGAACCGCAGTGGTGTTGGGCAGCGTTTGGGAACGAAGTCATGATCCTTGTCTTTGGCAAAACGGGGCAAGTGGCCACGGAATTGCAGCGGCTTGGCGATGTGGTAGCCTTGGGGCGTGATCAAGCTGATTTAACTAATCCTGAGGCTTGTGCCGATGCCATTCGCATCCATGCGCCACGGATTGTGATCAATGCGGCGGCTTATACTGCGGTGGATAGGGCTGAGGAAGAAGAGGCCTTGGCCACCATCATCAACGGCGATGCTCCCACAGCTATGGCGCAGGCCTGTGTGGAACTGGACATCCCGCTGATCCATATCTCGACCGATTATGTGTTTGAGGGAACGACTGACGCGCCTTGGCAACCCGATGGCCCAACCGCCCCACAAAATGCCTATGGCCGCAGTAAATTGGCGGGGGAAATTGGGATCTGTAACAGCGGTGCAGTGCATGTGATTTTGCGCACCTCTTGGGTTGTGTCGGCCTATGGGTCGAATTTTGTGAAAACTATGCTGCGCCTGTCGGACAGGCGGGATACGTTGAAGGTTGTTGTGGATCAAATCGGTGGGCCAACACCTGCGCGTGATATTGCGGCGGCTTGTTTGCAAATGGCGGAACAGCTGATCGCGGACCTGTCGAAATCGGGTACCTATCATTTTAGCGGTGCACCAGATGTATCATGGGCCGATTTTGCGCGGGCGATTTTTGAGCAGGCAGGCAAGGCGGTAACAGTCACACCCATTCCAACGACTGATTATCCCACGCCGGCCAAACGCCCACTGAATTCGAGGATTGATTGCAGCGCGACGCAGCAGGTTTTTGGCATCGCGCGCGCCAATTGGCGTGATGGATTGAATATGATATTACAAGATCTAGAGGGTACAAAATGACTAAGCGCAAAGGCATCATTCTGGCGGGCGGATCCGGTACGCGGTTGTATCCGCTGACGATGGCGGTGTCGAAACAGCTGTTGCCTATTTATGATAAACCGATGATTTATTATCCGCTGACGGTGTTAATGCTGGCGGGGATCCGCGAAATTATGATTATCACTACGCCCCAAGATAATGATCAATTCCAACGTCTGCTGGGCGATGGCAGCCAATGGGGTATTCGGCTTGAATACAAACTGCAACCTAGCCCTGATGGTCTGGCCCAAGCCTTTATCCTGGCCGAAAATTTCCTAGACGGCGCACCATCAGCCATGGTATTGGGGGATAACATATTCTTTGGCCACGGCCTGCCACAGGTTTTGGCGGCGGCGGATGAGCAAGATACGGGTGCGACCGTGTTCGGCTATCACGTGTCCGATCCTGAACGTTATGGCGTGGTGGATTTTGACGAAAACGGTAGGGTGCAAAGCATCATAGAAAAGCCCGCTGTTCCGCCATCCAACTATGCGGTCACGGGGCTGTATTTTGTCGATGGGTCTGCACCAGAACGTGCAAAACAGGTCGCGCCATCGGCGCGTGGGGAATTGGAAATCACATCCTTACTGGAAAGCTATCTAAACAACGGGAGCTTGCGCGTCGAAAAAATGGGCCGCGGCTATGCGTGGTTGGATACGGGAACGCATGCATCCCTGCTGGACGCCAGTAACTTTGTCCGCACCCTAACAGAACGCCAAGGGTTGCAAGTTGGATCGCCCGATGAGGTTGCTTTTCAGCGCGGATGGGTCTCAGCGAAACAACTTATAGAAAGAGCTAAACTATTTGAAAAAAACAAATACGGTCAATACTTATCAAAATTAGTGGAATAAGGGTTAATATTTTTGAGAATAGTTATATCGATAGTAAGTCATAATCAACAAGAATTGTGTAGCCGGTTATTGCGATCTATCGACAATTTTTTACAGAGCAACTTACATGAGGTGATAACTGTTCTGACAGAAAACACACTGACGGAAAATATTAATAAATCAGAGCGCTTTCGAACTTATAATATCAGTAATTTGCGACATAAAGGTTTTGGCGCAAACCATAATGATGCATTTGGGAGTTTCGAAAGCGATGTTTTCTTTATAGTCAATCCAGACATTATACTAAACGAAAATTTAGATTTGGACCTAATTGTCGAACAATTAATTAGAGATCGGTTTGACATCTTAAGTCCCCAAATAGTTGGAGCTTCTGGCGCCATCGAGGATTATAAACGAGCCAACCTGACTTTTACCAACTTGCTTAAACGAAAGTTCTTCAGAAACAATGTGGAAAAGTTTGATTGGCTTGCGGGGATGTTTCTGGTTGTTAACTCAATTAGCTTTAGAAAACTGCAGGGTTTTGATACAGATTTCTTCATGTATGTGGAAGATTGCGATCTAAGCATGAGGGCGAGGAAGGCAGGAATGAAAATTGGAGATCTTGAAGGATTTTCTGTAGTTCATGATGCTCGCAGAGCATCTACAAAAAGCTTCAAACATTTAAGATGGCATATTACAAGTTTGTTAAGGTATTGGTTTTTAAAATAATTAATTGTTTTTAGTGAAGCGCTTCAAATTGGGCCTTCGTGCCCTTTCTCATTTCTAGTGTGTCATCTCGTCTGCTGAAAACTACTCAGACACAATCACCGTGTACACCGATTCGATTCCGGTACCCGCCTTCAATTAAATCAATTACTTAGCTGCTTTTTTCCTCATAATTTTCTCATACACAGTCGATACACAGTTTTCTGTGTATGTTTGAGCAGAATCACCGTGTTGAACACTGTGATTGCACTTGCAGTGCTTGCCAGCAATTTCTGATCGAGCGACAGTTTAAGAATATGCGCCTCTTGATGCAGTCCTATGAGTCGGTGCGGTTCGCACCGCAGCTGGTTAAGAAGATGGATCTGAGATCAAGCAGTTAGAGCAGAGTATCGACAAGGCTATTAAAGATCAGCGTACAGAAGTTAGTCGCCAATAGTGCGAACGCACAAAAATCCTCTGGCCATCAAACCAAGGCGGGCAAGCTTCGCTCAGCTAAGAATGCTATTAAGCATGGTCTGGGTTCCCAATCCCCAAATTCCCCTCAAAATCCTTCCCTGTTCAATCATTTTGCTGAACATGAATCCTATGGGCAAGAGTTAACTAATATTGGTTATTCTGATGTGCAATCACAGAAGATTATCGAGGCGCTATTGACGGCAAGGCAGGTCGCTGAGGCTAAGCACAGCGCCTATACAGGCAGGTTAAATGATGACCGTCTCGCCAATATGACGCTTGAGGGGATGGCAAGCTTATTGCGCGAGTTTGGAGATTCTGCGGCAACGGTGACGCCTAATGAGCGGGCAAAGGTGGCGGCGTTGTTTTTTAATCAGCTGCGCAATAAAAATCAGGTCAAAAAGTACCAATCAACTTTTAAAAGAATAAATAGATATAAAGAGCTCCATTATGCAGCTTTTTTTTGTTTGTAGGCTTTATTTTTAAAACTCTTGATTGGTAACAAGACGTTTATAATTTAGAATTAACCAATGATTAGATTTAATAACTTTAACCAAGCAATACCATACCTACTTTTGGAAGAGAAATATAATAAGGCTATTGATGCGGGTCAAAAAGGCATTGAAGCCATTTCAATTTCATCTTATAACAAAGAGATAAGTGAGGTTGATTCAAGGTATGTAAATCTTAAATTTATTTCAAATAACGAATTTATTTTTTTTAGCAATTATAACTCTCCAAAAGCATTTGCTTTTAACTCAAACAATCAAATAGCTGCATTAATATATTGGTCTAGTATTGATGTTCAAATTAGAATGAAAGCTCAAATAAAAAAAACTTCTAACGAATTTAATCAAAAATATTTTTTTGATAGATCAAAAGAAAAAAATGCATTAGCTATTTCATCCAACCAATCAAAGCCAATAGATACTTATAGCCAAGTTATAGAAAATCATAATAAATCTTTAAAAAATGATGACTTAAAAAAATGTCCAGAGTTTTGGGGAGGTTATTCATTTACCCCTTACTACTTTGAATTCTGGGAAGGTCATGAGTCACGACTGAATAAAAGAGAAGTCTATGAAAAAAGTGATGATAGTTGGAAACATCTTATTCTTCAGCCCTAGGTAAAATTTTATTGCGTAATAGGTTAATTAGTATAAAATCTCCATCACAAAATGATAAATATAAAACCTTCACAAACAAACAACATTATATTTAATACTTAATGTATATAATCTTTTCTAATACTTCAAAGGTACTCTCATAGCTTCCCATAAGAAAAACATTACTCCTATCAACGAAAAAATTAGAGCTTCCGAAGTCATGCTTATTGGGTCAAACGGAGAGAAACAAGGATTGGTAGCTTTTTCTGTTGCCTTAGAATCAGCTAGAGTAGCATCACTTGACTTGGTTCAGGTATCACCATCCGACGCAAGTCCTGTGGTTTGTAAGCTTTTAGATTATGGGAAACATATCTTTGATAAGAAGAAAAGCCTTTCTTCATCAAAGGTAAAAGTTAAAAGAAATACCACAAAAGAAATAAAATTTAGACCCTCAACAGATGTGGGTGACTATAATATTAAATTAAAAAAGGTTAAAAGCTTTATTCTTGACGGAGATAAGACTAAAATAAGCGTCCGATTTAGAGGTAGGGAAATATTAAACAGCGATATGGGTCTTAATCTACTAAACAGATTAAGAGAAGAACTGGAAGATATAGCCCAGGTAGACCAAGAGCCTTCACTTGAAGGCAGGCAGTTGCTAATGGTTCTTTCTCCTTTGAAGAAGAAGTAAATATAAATTTTATAAGAAGAATAATAATATGGGATATAAGCTAAAAACACATTCTGGAGCTGCCAAGCGATTTAAGAAGACAGGTACTTCTGTTAAGAGCAAAAGTGCAAATAGAAATCATATCCTTACCAAACAGTCTACGAAGAGAAAAAGACATAATAGAGGTCTTAACAAGCTAACAGGTGTTGTGCTTAAGATGGCTTCAAAATTAATAAGAAGATAAATCATGCCAAGAACTACCAAATCAGTAACTGCAAAAGCAAAACATAAGAAAGTACTTAGTGCTACTAAAGGCCATTATGGAGCTAGAAGTAGATTATTTAGGACTGCTAAGCAATCTAATATCAAATCTTTGCAATATGCCTTCAGAGACAGAAAGAACAAGAAAAGGGCTTTTAGGGCACTTTGGATAGCAAGAATCAATGCTGGAGCCAGAGAATTAGGGATTTCTTATTCTGTTCTTATTAACTCTATGATGAAAAAAGATATTGCCTTAGATAGAAAAATCCTTTCTGATATAGCCATAACTGATAGTGCAACTTTTGAGAAGATTGTAAAAACAGCTACGAGCTAGATATACTGGTTTGATGCCAGAACATAATGACATTTCACCTCCTGAGTTGATTACAGACAAGGGATCTATTCACCCAATAAATCACATGAAAGACTCCATAATGGAGCTGTTAACATCTTTTGGATTTGAAATTGTTGATGGGCCTGAAATTGAAACAGAAGAATTTAACTTCGATATGCTTAACATTAAAAAATCACATCCTGCAAGGCAAATGCATGACACTTTTTATGTTGAAAATAAATCATATCTATTAAGGACTCATACTTCGCCTGTTCAAATAAGAGGCATGCTTGAAAAAAAACCACCTTTAGCATTTATCTCTGGAGGCAAGGTTTATAGAAAAGATGATGATGCTACTCATCTACCAATGTTTCACCAAGTCGAGGGTATATATGTTGATGAAAATGTAAGCTTTGCACAGCTCAAAGATCTAATTTATAAAATTATCCACTCACTTTTTGGTGATGATATTGAATTAAGATTTAGACCATCATATTTTCCATTTACAGAGCCTTCAGCTGAGGTTGATATCTTATCAAAAGAAGGTAAATGGCTTGAGATACTGGGATGTGGATTAGTAAATCCAGTTGTTCTTGAAAATTGCAATATAGATTCGAAAAAATATAGCGGCTTAGCATTTGGTCTAGGTATCGAAAGAATAGCCATGCTTAAGCATGGAGTGACAGATATAAGAGATTTTTATAAGTCTAACTTAGATTTCTTGAGACAGTTCAAGTGAAAATAGCTTATAAACATTTAGTTCAGTATATTGAAGAGAGTCCAAGTATTGAGCA
>Ga0233432_10001218_pt1 | contig 24993 bp, 18 predicted proteins | sample SI_122_August201_6_FD_179870 | JGI IMG/M metagenome (GOLD analysis project Ga0233432, IMG submission 179870) | Seawater microbial communities from Saanich Inlet, British Columbia, Canada - SI_122_August2016_10_MG | ecosystem: Environmental > Aquatic > Marine > Inlet | place: Canada: British... | reverse complement strand
ATTCCTTTGGAATAACGGCACTACAACGGCTACTGCTTCCGGGCTTATTGCTGGACTTTACACCGTAACAGTTACAGATGCTAATGGGTGTACAGAAACAGATACACTCTCAATCACTGAGCCCGATGTGCTAGTTGCTGCAACAGCACTAGACAGCAATGTAAGTTGCTTCGGTGGATCAGACGGATCTGCAACAGCTAGCGCTGTGGGTGGAACTACCGCCTACTCTTTCGCCTGGAGTTCTGGAGCAAACACAGCCACAGCCGCGAACCTTACAGCAGGAACGTATACAGTAACTGTAATAGATGCAAACAACTGCACTGATACTGAAACAATCACAATCACACAACCAACAGTATTGGTTGCTGCGGCAGTTTTGGACTCAAATGTGAGTTGCAATGGTGGCAGCGATGGTGGAGCTAGCGCTTCTGCTTCAGGCGGAACGGCTGGATATTCATTCGCTTGGAGCAATGGAGCAACTACTGCTTCCATTACAGGTGTAACAGCTGGAACCTACTTTGTTACTTCTACTGATGCAAATGGTTGTACGGACACCATAAGTGTGACAATTACAGAACCAACACAATTGGTTGCGACCGCTACCCTTGACAACGATGTAAGCTGTAATGGTGGAAACGATGGAGAAGCAACCGCTTCTGCTTCTGGTGGAACTGCTACATACTCCTACTCTTGGAACACAGGTGCAACTACAGCGACTGCATCAGGTTTAACTGCCGGAATTTATACAGTTACTGCAACCGATGCAAACGGATGTACTGCAACGGACACAGTTCAAATAGATGAGCCAACAGTTGTTTTTGCAACGATCAACTTAGATAGCAATGTAAGTTGCAATGGCGGAAACGATGGTTCACTTACTGCAAATGGCTCAGGTGGAACGCCAGGTTATACATTCCTATGGAACAACGGCACTACAACTGCAACCGCCTCTGGACTTATCGCAGGTCTTTACACGGTAACTGTGACTGATGCGAATGGATGTACTAATTCGGATACACTTACGATCACGGAGCCAGATGTATTGGTTGCGAGCACAACGGTTGACACCAACGTGAGTTGTAATGGAGGAAACAATGGATCAGCAACGGCAAGTGCTGTTGGAGGAACTACCGCCTACTCTTTCTTATGGACTACTGGAGCAACAACAGCGACAGCAACCAACCTCACTGCTGGAACCTATACCGTGACAGTGACAGACGCGAATAATTGTACGGACACTGAAACTGTAACGATTACAGAACCAGTCGTATTGGCTATTACTTCAACGGTAATAAACAATGTTCTCTGTAATGGAGAAACAACGGGGTCTGCATTCTCTACAGCAACTGGCGGCACAACACCATACACTTTCTCTTGGAGCAACGGAACGGTTAACGATACCGCAATGCTTGCAGCTGGAACTTGGACTGCGTATGTTACCGATACCAATGGATGTATCGACTCAACTGCGGTAACTATTGCACAGCCAGATTCATTGATAATTGTACTTGACAGTATTGACGATGTAAGCTGTAATGGTTTATCAGATGGAGCAATAACGCTACATGTAACCGGAGGAACAACTACATACTCTTACTCATGGTCAAATGGGGCAACTACTACTTCAATTGCTGGCGTTACTGCTGACACGTATAGCTTAACCGTTACTGACGCGAATGGATGTCAGACGATCTTCAGCGATACCGTGAGCGAGCCTGATACAATCTCAAACTTCTTTTCCAAATCAGATGTCAGCTGTAATAGTGGTAACGATGGATACTTAATTGTTAATCCATCCGGCGGAACACCAGGTTATACATCTCTATGGAATACAGGAGCTACAACAGACTCGATCGGTGGATTGATCATCGGCCAGTACACGGTTACTGTAACGGATGCGAATGGATGTCAAAAGATCTTCACAGATTCAATTTCTCAACCTGACTCCCTATTGGCAAGTATTATCCTAGAAGACTCAGCCCTTTGTGCTGGAGATTCATCAGGAATGGCTGTTGCTATGGCAACTGGAGGTACAACACCTTACACTTATTCTTGGCCAGCAGGTTTCACAGCATCTAACGATACGCTATCTGGCCTTCCAGCTGGAACGTATATGGTTACCATCACGGACGACAATGGATGTATGGACTCAGCATTGGCTACGATTAACCAGCCAGCTGTATTAGCGCTTACAATCGACTCAACGGATGATGTTACATGCGAAGGCGGTAATGATGGATTCGCATTGATAAGTGCTGCAGGTGGGACAACTCCTTACTCCTACTCATGGCCAAATGGAGGGACTAATGCTTCCAACGGCACACTTACTGGAGGATCTCATACTGTAACTGTAACGGATGCGAATGGTTGTTTAGACACAATCACTGTAACGCTTGGTGAAACATATCCATTACCAGTTGTAAATCTTGGCGCTGACACAATAGTTTGTGGAGCAGTTTACAATCTAGGTGCAGGTGCAGCAACGACTTACCTATGGTCTACAGGAGATACTACACAGTCTATCTTAGTTGATACTTCAAACTACTATTCAGTCATTGCTGGAGATACAAACGGATGTCAAAACTCTGACACTGTACTTGTGATCTTCAACCCACTTCTGTCTTACACCGTAGATTCCGATTCTAGCGACTGTGGCCTTTCTACAGGATCAGCTGAGATCACGAACCTCACTGGAGGTGGTAACTACAGCGTAAACTGGAGCAACGGACAAACAAGTGGCCTTATCGCCAATAACCTTAGCTCAGGAAACTACATGGTTACTGTGACTGATCAAAACGGATGTATGGAAACTCAAGGGTTCTCCGTTTATTCACTTGGAGGATTCACGTCATCTGTATCAGTAACAGATCCAACCTGTAATGGCGGAACAGATGGTAGCGCAGTTGCAACAGCCACAGGAGGCCTTGCCCCTTACTCGTATGAATGGCCAAATGGCACATTATCGGATACGGTTACTGGACTTGGAGCTGGAACTTACCTTGTTACAATCGAGGATGCCAACGGATGCTTAGGTGTCGATACTGCAATCATTGGCGATCCTGATTCGATTGTTGTATTTGCAACTACTACGGCTAATGCAACATGTGGTGATTCTAATGGAACAGGTTTAGTGACAGCGGTTATGCCTACGGGTACTTATACGTATCAATGGAGCGATGGACTAGCTCAAACAACAATCGGTGCCGATTCGCTTGCAGCGGGTATCTATACGGTTACCGCTACCAGCGTTGATGGATGTACAGGAGTTGCACAGATTATTGTAACCAACACGCCTTCTGCTTCACTGGCTACAACAACAATAAATGCAAACTGCTCGAATGAGCTCATCGGAACTGGAAGTGCGATTGTAACGGCGACCGGAACGGCTCCATTTGACTATAGTTGGAGCAACGGCGACACAACAGATACTGTAAACGGATTAGTGAGCGGTATATACTACGTCAGCGTTTCAGACTCTAGCGGATGTGTGAACATCGCAACTGTTAGTATCGATTACAACAATATTGCTCCTTCCATCGATCTAGGTGCGGATGTTGAAATATGCGGAAACATTTACGGAATTGGCGTTGGCGCAGGCTATGCAAACTATGCATGGAGCACCCTAGATTCAACTTCAAGTATTCTCGTAACTACAAGTAACACATACACGGTTATTGTAACTGACAGTGTTGGTTGTTCGGCTATCGATTCTGTAGCTATTGACTTTACTGATCCATTAACGATTAGTTCGACTATAACAGATGCTGATTGCGGCTCAAGTAACGGCGCAATCTCTGTAACAGTGGCAAACGGTTCAGGTAACTACACCTACCTCTGGAATACAGGAGACACAACTTCAAGTCTCTCTGGATTGGCAGCTGGAACATACGTGATAAGCGTAAGTGATACGACCATTTGCGACATCGTAGATACGATTGTTGTAGGTCAAGTAGGCGCCCCGGTGGTTACTATTACTACAATTGATCCAATATGCGCAGATGGCGCAGATGGAGAGGCAACAGCCGTGGTGACTGGTGGAGCAAGCCCATATGACTACGCTTGGAGCAATGGCGGAACAGGAACGTCTATTACAAGCCTTACGGTTGGTCTCTACGATCTCACTGTAACGGATGATGATGGTTGTGAAGTGGTATCACCATTTACTGTTTCTGGACCGGCTCCTTTGACTGTGAGCATCATGAGCACGGAACCATCGTGTACCGACTCTAACGGTAGTGCTTTGGCCACGGTAACTGGAAATCAAGGAATGGTTACTTACTTGTGGAGTGACAGCAATGCAACGGATTCAATGTTCGTTGACAGTCTTTGGGCAAACGTGTACCAAGTAACGGTAACCGATAGTGCAGGCTGTTCAGTTACAGAGTCGTTGACATTGAATAACGAAGGAGCACCAATCTTGATTCTTGGATCTACGGACAATGTTTGTTCGAATGATGCAACGGGAACGGCCTTTGTAATTCCATTCGGATTCGCTCTTCCTAATAGCTACTTATGGAACGATGCCATGGCTCAAACGAATGACACGGCAACGAACCTTGGATCTGGAACATACGTTGTTTCTGTGACTGACACGAATGGATGTACATCGATTGGATCAACGGTAGTTGGTTCGTTCAACACATCCCCTATCGTATCTCTTGGAGACGACATTACTGCGTGTGATGGATCAGAAGTGATCTTGACTCCAGGTGGACAGTTTAGCTCGTATGCTTGGAACACTACAGCAACAACGAATTCAGTTACCGCTACAGCAAGTCAAACATATATTGTAACAGTAACAGACATCAATGGTTGTTCAGGATTAGATTCCGCTCTGGTAACGTTTGTAACGCCTCCAGTTGTAGACCTAGGACCAGATACAGTTGTCTGTACAGATGATGGAGGAACAACGCTTACACTGGATGCAGGAGCCTTTAGCACATATGATTGGTCTACGAGCGAAACGACGCAAACGATTGAGATTACGAGCGGAGGAACATACGGTGTAACGGTATCTGACATTCCTGAATGTGCTGGAAGCGACGAAATCATAGTGGTCTTTGACAACTGTGTAAATGTTTCAGCTGAAGAGATCGCAGGACAGGATGCGCCAGGAATGAACATATTCCCTAACCCGAACAGAGGCCAGTTTACAGTTGAAACAACTGGACTAGAAGGTGGGAAGTATCAAGTTCAACTAATGGCAATCAATGGCCAGATCGTCATGAACAATCAAATTGCAATTCAGACAGGAGTTTCATCGCGAGATGAGATTGACCTGAGAGACATCGATCGAGGTGTATACATACTAGTTATCCAAGGCGAAACAGTTCGAATGGACACTAGAGTGATTATACAGTAAGGTTGAATTTTGATTCCCCGAAAGCCCTTCTGTTTCGATTCTTCGAAACTAGGAGGGCTTTTTTATGCTTGGGTATTTCCAGTTGCAATTTAGATGGCCTTAGATCGATGAAGTTCATTTGACCTTACTCCTATTCCATTCATCGTTCAACGCTCCGGCCTAAGAAAGAACCATCAGACTGGGATGATACCCTCAGCCCCAACTGGGTTTTCGATGTGTTTGGAGTTTTGAACTCCGATGATTTCGCTGGACCTTCCTATAATGGGATGCCGTTAACGTGAACGACCTAGCTTATTCCGCCCTACTTAGAATCCTTCTCCTTCTTAGACTCGTTGGGCTTTCCCTTTCCAAACAAGCCCTTGAAGAATTGAGGCCACGTATCAAACTCCTTTCGATAAAACAAACCTACACCCTGTGTGTATGGAGATTGATTCAAATTGGCTGAGCTATAGTTATTTGATTCGTTGTAAACGCGCCCCTTGAGCGAGCCATCCTTATTGATTTTATACTCAACATTAAACTCACCAGCCACGTCGCCTGTCTCATTTTGATTTGCTGCACCCTGAAGTGTGCCATTAACTTCCACAGACCATCGTTCACCAATTTCGGTCGAAAATGAAAGTCCAGCTTCACGCGCTGTTTCGCCTGTCTCATCCGAGTATGCGTCTCGGTAATTGATCCCCACATCAAAACGATCGGAGTATTGAGACGCCCAATTGCTTAGCTGATTACTTAGCACCTCAAATCCGGAACTCTGACCTGCGCCTCCCAAGGAAACACCGCCGTTTCCAGAACTAAAATGGTTTGCCAAGAGAAGCAAAAACGCCTGTGATGTAATCTGCTCCTTGGATGCGATTCCAGGAGAAATTAATTGGTTTGCAATATCTGATTCAGAAAGTGTAGGTAGCGAAACACCGAACTCAATCTCAGGGGCACTCATAGCTCCAGACATCATTAATCGCACGTCTACTGGTAATCGCTGATAATAGATATCCTCAACCTTGTCCGGATTTCCTGTCATTGAAGAAACCATCGTGGCGGGAGAAGCTTTCAATCTATAGTCTGCATAAATATCAAGCTTAGCTTCTGAAACGTCCCCATTCCACATGATCTTACTTCCCGATGCAACCTGGAAGCGCTTGTTTATGACATTTTGAAGCGTAAATAAGTACTCCCCATTATTAATAACATAGTCGCCGTACATGTTAAACTTACCGCGGTTATCGATTTGTAGCAGCATATCGCCCGCTCCACGTGCTTTGATAATATCACCAACTTTTTCGTCGAATATGATTTGAACTTCCGCATCCTTGTCCACGGCTAGCCTGAAGTTTAGCTCCAGACCTTTCAACTCCGCTGCCAGCGCATCGTCCTTTTCCACTACCCCGAATCCGTCGTTGTTAACGAAACGTATGAAGTCAAACTCATTAACGCTGCCACCACTAGAAAGCGGGATATGCAACACCGTTTTTTTATCGGTTCCTGCCTCAACGTCGATGGCCGTATGTGCCGCATACCCGCCAATATTAATGTCTCCAGTAATATTCGCAACTCCATAATAATCTTCGTTATCGGCAAGCGTCGTATTCAAGCACAGAAAATTCTCAGCCTCCATGAAAATATCATAGCTCAGGTCGTTAAAGTAATCATGGAATATCTGGACATTGGTAACTGCGGTGGAACCCTTCTCATCCTTGACATCAGCCAGGTCCATTGCGATTAGATCCGGCTGCAACAACACGCTTGCCTCATCGATGGTATATGCGGTGTTTAAATAATTCACCTTAGCTCCAATGTGTTTTAAACTTAGGCCGCCGTTAATATCTGGCTGCTTTATCGTCCCAGTTATACTAGCGGATCCGTCGATTTCACCCTTCAATTCTGAGGCAAATGCATCTACAAACGGCTCTATCGAAGCGAGATTAAAACTCATTAAAGCCACTTCAAGATCGAGCTGCTCAAGTTCTCTCGTTGGATAATAATCTCCCATGATTTTGATCCGCTCGTTCTGGAGATACGTGAGGTTTGCGTTTACGATCACCTTCTTTAGTTGATCGCTGTAACGCGCATCTCCCTGCACTCGTCCTATTTCGGTGCCATCAATACTCAGCGAATCAATGGTCGCACCACCATCGATTATTAAATTTTTGTTTCGATAATATAAATCCGCCGCCCCGCTCAACTGACCCTGAATATCATTTTTAATCAACCCAAAATTGCCTAGATAATTTAGTCCGAAGTTTTCAATGTCGAAATTCAAGATTGAAGGCATCTTTTCATTTAGCGTTCCTGAACAGGCGAAGAGTCCTTCCTCACTTTTTAAGGCAAAATCATCGATCTCTATGCGGTTCGAATCGGCCATGAATGTGGCCCGACTCACCGAGCTCCACTCCACCTCTGCCATGCGGATAACAGCACTTTCTAGTATTGCATTCCAAGGACTCACACCCGTTCTAAAAAGCATTAGTTCAATTGCTCCGCTATCGCCCAATTCATTTGTATTGACCCAATGCAAACGTGTATCAGCCGAGTCCTTCTTGATTGATGAGAATGCCTCAAAGTTCTCGACGGTATAGTTCTCGGAAAGCTTTATTGATTTCGCATCGGTTTTGAGAATTAGGTCATAATGAGCTGGGTAAACTTCGATGCGTTGATCCTGAACTTCAATGTTATTGTATGCCCACGATACCGAATCAGAAGTCAAATTGAAACTATTGCCACGGGTGCGAAGAGATCCTTGAAGGAAAACTGGTTTCATTACTTTGAGGTTTGGATCAATCAGCCCCCAAAGATCTGGATCGTCTTGAATGGAAACATCGAAATGAAAGTCCTGCAACGTATCCGCTCCATCGCCGCTTACTACCTCAGCAACATTGGACATATAGAAGTGTGTTACGCTTGAAAAGGCATAAGGCAAGTCAAACAAGCTCGTTTTCCCTATCACTTTCGCTTCAATGATGTCTGAATGTATTTCGATATCGTGTCCACTTTCAATTAGTCTGTCTTTCAGTGTCAGGCTCGATAGCGTTACCGAGTCTGTTTTGTTCGAATACCAAAAATCCTTCAGCGTTACACTCCCGTTTAGGGTACGTTTGGAGTTTCCGTTTAGCACGATATCAATTTCGCCACCCGAGGCACCAAAAGTGTCTTGCGGCACAATGTTCAGGTTCCCAAGATGGATATACTTAATGACAGCTTTGCTCTTGAGGTGTGGAATATCTTGAGTTAAATCCACCATTCCATCAAATTTCATTTTGATGTTGGAGTCCAAAATCCCCACAAATCCATTAAAAATCATATCGTCAAACACGCCATCGATATCAATGTCTCGATAGGCATACCCTTTAACCGAAATGTGGTGCACTTTACCCTTGGCAATAACCTCTAGCGTGTTAGGATCCAATCCTTTTCCGTTTACATTAAGATGGAATCCGATGTCGGCGATTTGCGATTCCGCATTAATAAGTCTTCCCAGCTTGAATCTGGAGGTGTTTACTTGGCCTGAATAGCGAAAGACTTCACCTGTTTTAATATTCACATCGACGTCGACATGTCCAAGTGCTGTTTGAATATTTCCATATGTCACGAAGTCATTTACAAATCCGGTAAAACGGCCGGTATAATTCACAAAACCAAGAGTGTGCAATTGTCGAGATAACTCCAACGGTCTATATTCACCGGCTCTAGGCAAGTTGATTTGTTTGACATCATTCACCGTAGCGTAAAGCCGTTCTAGGTCGGCATCGATAAACGTATTTGCTATATCGGGCAAACCCTTCACCTTCACCTTTCCGCTTAGTTGTCCTTGGTCTGCAAATTGAATTACTTCCACATTGGACATCAAGTTATCTATCGTTCCGGATACCTCGCCGGTAAACGTAAAAGGCAGTAAAAGGCCGCGCAAGTTTGGGGTGAAATAGGCCAAATCATCAAATCTGATATCGGAGTCGTACAGTTTCGCATCCAAATGAACATTTTCAATAAAATTGGAATACTCCGACCAAGTGTCAGCCGTCATTGAATAGTCGCCCTGAACCAATCCAGTATTTGTCGCCAATAAAAGTTGGCTAAAGGCCACGCTACCGGGTTTGAGCTCCATTTCTGACTGCAGACTTCTTAGGACAAAACCGCTTTTTTCAATAAAAGCCAATTGACAAACCTGCGCGGACAATTCGTCCTGATCCCAGATTACATTTTTGAGAGATGCTTGAATCTTATGTAACTCTAGATGGGCAAAGTCTATTTTATTTTCAACCTGAAAATCGGCATTGGCATTATGAAATGAAAAAGTGAATTCTGACAATTCAATTTGATCCACTCTAACTATTGGAAGTGCTGTTTTCGGTCCGTCTGATTTTGGAATTTGATTTAGTACGTGTTGAAGGTTTGAAAGAGAGTCGCCCGCTGCAATGTGCATGTAAAAACCTCCATCAGATAGTCTAAGGGCATTCCATTCCGATCCAAATGTTTCCAAGTTTAGTCTTCCCAATGCAACAGAGGCCTGCGAGGCGTGCATCATGGTATCAAGGTTCATATCGTAAATCAGAACTTCATTTATGTCTAATTCCGTAAACGAGCCGAAGTAAATAGATCCTATTTCTGTTTTAACACCAAACTCGTCCCAAACATAGTGCGTAGCCCAATCGACCACCTTATTTTGCACGGGATCCAAGAAAAGAAGTCCTGCAATGAATAGAGGCAGCAAAATGATACCCAAGAGCAACACAAAAAGTAGGCGGAAGGCCTTTTTGATAATTTTGCGGGGAATTGCTGAATCGTTCATTACGGGCGGCAAAATTAGCTGAATCAATGAAGCCCATTACCATCCTCGGAATAGAGTCCTCTTGCGACGACACATCGGCCGCCATATTGGAAAATCGCGCCGTATTGAGTAATGTTATTGCCAATCAAGAAGTACACGAAAAATATGGTGGCGTAGTACCTGAACTGGCTTCACGCGCACACCAATCAAACATACTTCCTGTTGTGCATCAAGCCCTGGAAATCGCACAGAAATCGCTTTCGGATGTCGATGCTATATGCTACACTATTGGCCCTGGGTTATCCGGTTCACTTATGGTTGGAAGCAGCTTTGCGAAAGGATTATCCATTGGTTCGGGCATTCCGCTAATCGAAGCGCATCATATGAAAGCGCACGTACTTGCCCACCTAATCGTAGATGATGCACAGCGCAATCCTGGCTTCCCGTTTTTATGCTTGACGGTGAGTGGTGGTCACACACAAATTGTGCAGGTTGATTCTCCAGAGGAAATGCACGTAATTGGCAAAACTCGAGATGACGCGGCAGGTGAAGCATTTGACAAAGCCGCCAAAATATTAGGTCTACCCTATCCAGGTGGTCCGTTGGTAGATAAGTATGCAAAGGAAGGCGATGGAAATAAGTTCGTCTTTGCAAAACCCGACATCCCCGATCTTGATTTTAGCTTCAGCGGGGTAAAGACGAGTATACTTTACTTTATTAGAGACGAGGTAAAATCCGATCCAGATTTCATTTCAAAGAACAGAAATGACTTGTGTGCTTCGATTCAGGCCACCATCGTTGACATTCTTATCGTTAAACTGCGGCGCGCAATTAAACTAACAGGAATCAAGTCTGTCGCTATCGCTGGGGGCGTATCTGCAAACTCCGGACTCCGTGCGGCTATGCTGGAGTTACAACACGAAGGTTGTGAAGTCTTTTTACCCAAGTTCGCTTATTGCACCGATAATGCGGCTATGATTGCAATCTATGGACATTATCAATTTTTGGATAAAAAGTTTGGAGCGCTAAATGCCGCACCAAAGGCACGATATGCATTCTAGCAAATGGATATACCTTGTATTAGCTCTTACCGGCTTTACTCAGATTTCTTGGGCTCAAACCATTGAGCAGGAACCCATCGAGATTGACAAGGTTAGCAAGTCTATATACCTAAAAACAAACCCCTTAAGTGTTTTACAAGGGCCTGTACCCTATTTCACCGGAGAGCTCCGACTAGGGTTTGAATTCATTGGATCAGATCGTTTTACATATCAAGCCAGTGCCAGTTATGTATTTCTCTCACCGCTCTTAAACGTGCTTGCTAACAATACACCAGCAGCATTTGGGGGCGCCATTCAGATGCCTGGGTATCGATTTCAAGGCCAAGTGAGGTATTATTACCTAAAGTTCTATAACAAGAAAAAACTGTCCAAGGTTTTTCTTCCTACAGGACTATATACCGCGATACACTCGTCCTATTCGAACGCTTATTTCAGAGATAAGAACGCCCCGATTGAGCGTATCGAATTCACCCAGTTGAGTTTTGATCTTTTGGGCGGCATGCAGGTTATGTACAACGACGTTTTTGGTATCGACTTCTTTGCGGGCATGGGATACAAAAACAATGTGATTACCTACTACGACTATCGCGGACGCAAAGAAATCTGGGATGCCGATATGGTTAATTTAGGTTCGTATTACTCCAGTCCAATAAAACTGACCATTGGTATGAATCTTACATTCGGATTATTGTAACTTTCGGTACACTTCAATAGCGCCATATGGAACACCTCGACCTCAGCTACCTGCACGAAAATGTCACCACCGAACCAACATTCATTCGAGAATGTACTTCAAATATTCTTAGAAGGACTTGAAACTGATGGAGAACAGTTAAATGCGGCAATACAGGAATCAAATCACGACAAGATAAAACTGGCCGCGCATAAGCTTAAATCAAGTTTCAGAAGCTTAGGAATGACAGAACCTTGGCATTTGCTGCAGAAGATTGAAGATGTTGGCCATGAAAACGGTCCGATTGAAAACATTTACGTCTACAAACGAGATTTTGATGAGTGCAAACCTGCTGTTACAGCCGAGGTAAAGGCCTACCTAAATAGTTAATAGCTAATCTCAGCATCGGTTAACGATTCAAGAAATGAGATCAGATCCGCCCGCTCTGATTCGTTTAATTCAAACTGTTTTAACTTGACACTCTTGTTAGGGTGCGGAGCTCCACCAGACTCGTAATGATGAATTACTTCTGCCATCGTTTCAAAACGACCATCGTGCATATAGGGCGCGGTCAGGGCCACATTTCTTAGACTCGGCACTTTAAACTTTCCTTGATCTTCCTTGCTTAAAGTCAGTCGATACTTTCCCTTGTCTTCGTATATCGAATCTAAGCCGTTGTTCTCAATTTCAAAATTTGTGAGCAACACTCCTGAATGGCATCCCACACATCCCAATCGATCCGAAAAAAACAAGTCCATCCCATTCTCAGCACTGGAAGTAAGGGCTTTTTCGTCACCCTTCAAAAACGAATCATATGGAGATGTACCTCCAACAATTGTTCGTTCATAGGCCGCGATTGAACGAGTCAATGTAAATGGTGTGGCAGAGTCTTGCCAAACGAGACGAAATGCTTCTCGGTATGCAGGCAAATCATTTAATCTTTTGCAGGCCTCTATGACCGTAAAATCCATTTCAAGCTCATTTTCGATCGGCGCTATGACCTGCAGTTCCAAATTCTTCACACCGCCCTCTGCCATAAAATGCGGCATATATCCAACGTTGACAATGGACGGGGAGTTTCGCTGCGCTCTCCTCCCCTTCGCCCCAATGCTAAAGGGGACCGAATCTGCGAATGCGATGGATGGCTCGTGACAAGAGGCGCAACTTGTGGAATAATCAGAGCTCAATGCTGGGTCATAAAACAGACGCTCGCCCAATTCAATTTTGGCTACAGAAGGAAGATTGTTTTTGGGATGTTTCATTGAGTCCCAAAAGCTCCATTCTCGATCTTTTGACTCTTGCGACGTATCCATCTTTTTAGAATCGCACGAAACCATCATGCAACCCAAAAGAAAAATGAGCAACCGCATCATTTGCGATCAGAAACTGAAATGGCGTTGATGAAATTGTCGGTGAATTGCCGGGTCATTTCAACCGACTCCTCATCTTGATTTTCGTGAAAATATGGGATCAGGCTTAAGTCAATCGGTGTGTCAGATCCCTTGGAGAACAGAGCATCCCAGTCGATCCTTACTTGAAGTGAGTCCTTTTCAAAAGCGGCAATACTAAAGGTCATAGGATATGTTTGTCGAGGACGATACTGCAAATCTTCCCCAGTATGAAAGCCTATAATGCCATCAATAGATTGGTCATCGTTTGTGTCAATATTCGCTTCTGCTAAGATAAAGACGAACATTGATCCCCAATCCCAATACATGCCGCTTAGCGTGCTTAATGGATCTGTGTTCGAAACGGTGGTTGGATCCGTAGCATTTAGGTCAGCGGGCAAACCAACCGAGAATCGAATTTGCTCATAGTCATTTTCGGGAATGATGAACTCAAATTCCGAATCGTAGTTTGTATTAAACCGGTCGAGCTCTACCAATTCTACCTCCGTCAAGATTTCCTCTGTGCCATCTGCAGCAATGAGCGCAACATCAGATATGTAAAACTTAAAAGTGCGAAGGGTGAGGTTGTTGCCTTCTGCATCGATGAAAGAATCTCCAACCTCAATTTTGGTGTTCGAGTTGTAAAGACCAAAGTCCAAGACCATTTTAGGGTCTTGCTCCACCAACTCAAATGGTGGAACACCTTCGCCGCAACCGGCAATCAATAAGCTAAGCAATATGGCCGCAAGCCTATTCAAGTCGTACCGCGTTTAATGCATTATTCATTATCAAAACAGTGACCGGATGGTTGCCATCGTGAATTATCAAATCATCTGTAGTAAAATCAATTCCAGATAGAAGCGTTTTCACATCGATGGACAGATTCATTTGAATCGAGTTTCCATCAGCGGAGATATCTGTGCTGTCGTCAACAATGGACTTTAGATTCGCTGGGAGCCCGCAATGAAATGCGAATGGAGTCATTCCTGAACTATCAGATGCAGCGGAAGTATCAACCATACCTTCAATCGAAATAAAACGATAGCCAGCAGCCCACCCCCAATACATACTAGGTACTTGAAGCGAAAGAGGACTCTCTGCTGCCACCTTTGAAGTATCAGAGGGATCATCGGAGTAAAGCGCCGTGTCCACACCGATATCAAAGCTGAAACCCTCAATCGAACTCTTGTTCAGATAAACACCATCTACAGACAGTTGTCCGTCTTTGATTAAAGCGACATCATTTAAGTTCCACCGTTGATAATCTTCTTCACCTGCTTCCTTAAACGATATATTGGATAGGTAGGCTCCGAAGTAGGAAATTTGGATCCTTCGACCATCATCCATCTTTTGCATTTCATTGTTTACGAGATCAACCTCACCAAACTTTGGTTGAACATCCAGTGAAATTTGTTTTGGTTCATATACACAGGTCTCGGTTCCTTCGCCATCTGGATCGTAATTGAAGGCTAAAGGATCATTGCATCCGTCATTTTTACATGAATTAACAGTTACAGCTGCAACGATTAAGAGAGGTAGGAGTCTTTTATATGAGATCATAATTGAATATAACTTTATGACGAGTTTTTTCTGTCTTTGGTCAACCAAATAAATACAAATTTAGTGCTGTTAAAACCATGTTAAAAGGACTTTTGTCACAAAAGGATTTTGAATTGCTTTGGGCATTGATAATTTCCCACATACTATGAAGCAATTTCAACTACTTGTCGCAGGCCTTTTGATATCGATTACATCGATCGCTCAAGAGCCAATTCTGAATTACGATTTTACTTTCAAAATCAACAACCTAAGCGACACAAACGATAGTATGGCTTTCATGGCCAACTATTATGGGAGCAAGCAATACTATTTTGACACGGCGATTGTTGAGCCAGGAGGCGTCCTCCATTTCAAAGGCGATTCAATTCAGGGAGGAATCTATTCGATCATTTTAAGCGACAAACGCTCCTATTTTGAATTTGTGGTGAATGAGCCCAAAATAAATATGGAGACAAAGGCGACAGATTTCGTACCGAACATGAAGGTGAAAGAGTCTGAGGAGAATCGACTTTTCTATGAGTATTTAGCCTTTATCGAAACTCAATCGAAGCAAGTTGAGACCTTAAAAAAGCAACGTGAAGATGCGGACGATAAGAAGAAAGAAGAACTTGAATCGAAACTGGAGAGCATTGACAAGAATGTGATTTCGTATAAACTCAATTTCATCGAAACCAATCCGGACCTGTTTATTTCAAAGGTGTTTAAGGCATCTGCAGAGCCCGTTGTTTCTGATTTTCTTGAAATTAAGGATGAGAAAGAGCGGCAAAAAGCACGCTACATTGCGTTTAAAAACCAATACTTAGCGGACGTTGACTTTGCTGACGAACGCCTACTACGGACACCAGTTTTACACAACAAGATGAACTATTTCTTCACGAAGTTGGTTCCTCAAATTGCCGATAGCATTATCAAGGAAGCCGACGAACTGGTGAAGCGTACCAAGAACAATAAGGAAACGTATAAGTACGTGGTCCATCACATTACAAGTAAATACGAGGACTCAAAAATTATGGGCATGGAATCGGTTCTTGTACATATGGGTCAGAACTACTACTGTCCAGATAAAGCGTGGTGGTTGAGTAAAAAGAAACGAGAAGAATTTTGCGAGCGGGTAGACAAAATGGCCCCACTCCTCATTGGCAAAACTGCTCCTGATTTAATCTTGATGGATACGAACAATCAATGGCAGCAACTCCACAAAATTGAAGCGACATACACTGTTTTGTATTTCTGGGATTCAGGTTGTGGCCATTGTAAAAAGGTGACACCTAAGCTCAAGGAGTTCTATTCAGAATACAAAGGAAAGGGCATAGAGGTTTTTGCAATTGGCACTGAGTTCGAAAACAAGGACTGGAAGAAGTATATAAAGAAGAATGAGCTACCCTGGATCAACGTAAGCGATAATCCAGAGATCAATGAAAACGCCCAGGAACTAATGAGGCAGGGCACTACCACTTTGGAGAGCTTAAACTTTAGAGACACCTACGACATCTTCAGCACTCCTAAGGTTTACCTTTTAGATGAGAACAAGACCATCATCGCCACCAAGCTTATGCCTGAACAAATGGGCGATTATTTAGATCATTTGATTCAAAGTGAAAACGAATCTAAGGACGAGAAATCATCAAAGAAAAAAGCCAAATAGGGATTTCGGAAAGCGAATCTTAAAATGTTCCTTTTCCTGATTTTTTCGAAAGTATACAAGCCCCATAAAAAAGAGATCTATGGTAACGGTGGCATCCGGGTCTTGTTTAACAGAGGCCCAAGCTTTCTCCATTCCCTTGCTCCAATAAATGTCGTGTAATACAATTGGCCCTTGGCCCTTAAGGCATTCTTTCGCTCTCTGATAGTATCTCAATGTGGGTTCGTAACTATGGTCTCCATCGATGAAGACAAAATCAAATTTCATTTCATTGGTTTGGAAGAAAGAGTCAAAGGTGGCATGAATCAGATTTACATTCTTTATTCCAAGTGTGTCGAATCCGTCTTTAGCCATTTGGACCAAACCTTCATTGCCCTCAACGGAAACAACGTCAGCATTTTCATTCATAGAGGCTATCGTAGCAGATGCCTTGCCTAAATTTCCACCAAGTTCTAGGATGCGTTGGCTGGAATGATGATTTACAAGCCGCCCCAGCAAGTTTGATTCAAAATGTTGGGTTACCGATTTTTTCGCCAGGGCGCCAACCTCAATACGCACAGATTTTCCAGCACCGTGATCAAAACCTTCGATTACATCTTTGCGTTCCTTCATGCCGCTGTAGTACGACTTTACACTCTCCCGAACGCTCATTTTGCTATAAACGCAATCGCGCAGCAGGGCGTAAACAAATGGCGAATGGGTGCCATGCAGCGTATTCGAACTGAATAAGTGCATTAAAAAGGAAATGGCTTTACGCATCCATGCAAAGCAACAATCCATTTCGGAACATCCAACAACCTATGTAGCCCTTTTTTAATTGTCGACAATTACCCACCTCCTTGCTCTGCGAGACGAAAGGCATTATATAATATGATATATATCATACTCTAAAACCTGTCTAGGCTCTTGCTTTGCCCCATAAACCAATAACCTAAATAAGATGAAAAAGATCATCATTACTATCGCTTCCGCCGCACTACTATTTGGCTGCGCAGGAGAGTCAAATGATACGAGTCAAGTCGAATCCACAAACACTGCAAGCGAACCAAGTGCTCCTCAAGCAGGACAAGAGGGAATAAACGATCCAGAGTCCACTCCCAATATTCTACAAGTTGCTTTGGGATCAGAAGACCACACCACGCTCGTTGCCGCCGTTAAGGCCGCAGATCAGGTTACAGCGCTGGCAAACAATGGTCCCTTGACAGTTTTCGCTCCAACGAATGATGCATTTGCTGCATTGCCAGAAGGAACAGTAGACAACCTATTGCTACCTGAAAACAAAATGACGTTAATCGGCATCGTACAATTCCACGCAGCACCAGGTTCGTATGACATAGATCAGCTTAAAGATGGTCAAAGCCTCTTTGTAGCTTCTGGGCATAACATTAAAGTCGAAAAGCGAGAAGACGGTACGTATGTACACGGCGCAAAAATTCTTGGAACAGTGAAAGCTTCAAACGGAATCGTACACGTCGTTGACCACGTGCTTCTACCTGAATAACAACAATCAATTTACCTAAAATGAAAAAGTCAAACATCGTATTAGTTCTTGCTTCAATTGGAACATTCTTCTTCACTTCTTGCGGCGGAGGTGGCGAAACAGAGGCAACGACAGAAAGTGCCGAAGTACCTGCTCAAATATTCACTCCCAAGGCTGAAGCAAATCCAAATGGAATTGGACCTGTGGCGGAGCTAACTCTAGAGGCCTTCAATCCTGAATTGGCGGCTGAAGGCGAGGAAATTTTCACTCAAATGTGCACTGCCTGCCACAAGCTTGACAAAAAACACGTTGGACCAGCCTTAGGCGATGTGCTTGATCGAAGAAACCCAGCTTGGGTAATGAACATGATTCTTAATCCAGACGAAATGGTAAAAGAAGACCCAGTTGCCAAGGCGCTTTTCGCAGAGTTCCTATCACCTATGGCGAATCAAAACCTTACTGAAGACCAAGCACGCGCGGTCGTTGAGTATATACGACAGTATCAACAAAACAATTAAATGACACCTACCAATAAACTAGAACGAATGAAAACACCAATCAAATTCGGCTTCTTAATCGCAGCAGCAGCTTTACTATCAGGTTGCGGTGGCGGAGGAGCTCCAGGAGAGCACGACGAATTCTATGAATTCTTCTCAGGAGGTTTTAGCGGACAAGTTTCCGTTGTTGGCCTTCCATCTGGACGGCTTTTTAGAAGAATCCCTGTTTTCTCTGTAGATGCTGAGAAAGGGTATGGCTTTGATGAAGAAACTAAAGCCATGCTGAACACATCTCACGGTTTTGTGCCTTGGGACGACTCTCACCATCCAAAGCTTAGTCAAACAGAAGGAGCCATTGACGGAAGATGGTTGTTCATCAATGGTAACAATACACCAAGAATTGCACGTATCGACCTAACCACGTTTGAGACAGCAGAGATTATCGAAATCCCAAACAGTGCAGGTAACCACTCCTCTCCATACCTAACTCAGAACTCTGAGTATGTTGTGGCTGGAACTCGATTCTCCATGCCTTGGTCTTCCTCCTTGAACTTTAACCAACGATGCAAAGCCTCAATCTCCTCAGTATTGGTCTTGGTATATCCCTTGTTCACTGAAGGTGTGCCGATAACAAACTTATTGGCAAAAAGATTATATAATCCTAGTGTCTCAATCATGGAATAATTTGAATTTTGTTAGTCCGCCTTACCTTTCGAAGGTAGCCCTTAAGATATAATCAGTAACCCACGATCTGGAATTACTGAGCCAACAACGCAACTTCCAGTTGTATGTCGGCCCAATCCTATTAAAGCAACAATTGTAAAGCCAATGTTTTGAGCATACTTTGTATGCAAATAGTATGCAAATGCCTTTAATTAAAAAAGGGTCTCAAGAATTAATCATCCTGAAACCCTTTGTTTACATGGTGTGCCCGGGACTGGACTCGAACCAGCACGTCTTGCGACACACGCCCCTCAAGCGTGCATGTCTACCAATTTCACCACCCGGGCATTATTATAATTGGAGGCGCGAAATTAGAAATTCTATTCAACGCTGAGAGAAAGAGGCATGGCTTATATTTAAGATCTACATTCTTTTAATGTCTCGCCCACATCTTACTTCCAATTCCAGAATCCAATATGCTGTTTTGTACACGGTATTTTTCGTTGCGCTCATCTCAACATCACACGATATGACGGCCCAAAAAACCAACTTATATCTACTGTCTGGCCAAGGATCAGACGAGCGAATTTATCAAGAAATTGACTGGGACACTGCTCGATATAATGTCACCTATATTCCCTATTTAATTCCTGAAAGCGGAGAAACGATGAATGCATATGCACATCGAATGGCAGCGGCAATGGATACATCCAATGCATTTTCACTAGTGGGCGTATCGCTTGGAGGCATGATTTCATCCGAGATAAAAACCTTTACAAATCCAGAGAAGGTTATTCTGATTTCAAGCGCAAAGTGCAGGGCTGAATTGCCGTGGCAATATCGGATTCAACGCATACTCCCATTTTACAAACTTGTACCGAAGAATGTTCTAAAGTATGCGGCTCTCATCGCGCAGCCATTGTTCGAGCCAGATCGAAAAAGTCATGCTGAGGTGTGCTCGGCCATGCTTAAGTCGAAAAACAAAGTCTTCACGAAGCGTAGTATACAGATGATTATGAATTGGGACAAACTAGATTCCGATCCAGAGATTATCCACATTCACGGAACGAATGATAATACATTACCCATTAAGCGCATTGATGCTACTCACGTGGTTAAGAATGGTTCTCATATGATGACGCTAACCAGAGCCAATGAGGTCAGCGCGATTCTGAACAACGTGCTATAACAATTACTTCGCCGGCTTCCGCTTACCCTTATTTATGCGCTTGATCACGTCTTTCGCTTCCTTATCAGAAAGTCGCAATCCAATTACCACCTTTTTCCCCAGATACTCAAATCCGATTTTTTCGCCACCAACTGTCCAAAAAGCATCTTGGTAGGTTTTCGCGAATGTTTTTCCGTCAAGATTGACCAACCCTAAATTTTTGATCGTACCTAAGTCATACGATATAGCCTTTCCGTAGGATCCCCAAGATCGCTTGTAATCAAGGTTTTCAGCTCCAATACGCAGTAACTCGTGCCCATTTTGATGCCAAATAACCGAACGGATTGCATAATACAAAAAGTAGATCCAGAGGATGGTAAAAACAAACAGGTATAAATACTGATCTCCCTCGCTAGTTCCGAGCATGCTCATGATCCCCAACAGTCCCGTTACAGCCCAAACCGCGATCCAAATGCGCAACGCGATTTTCTGCCACGATTTTAATTGTGGATAAATTGTAATTAGTTGTCCTTCTTCAGTATCCTGTACGCTAATTTTGGCACCTGAATCAATCATGCGTTCGAATTATTTATGTGCCAAAGGTCATAATCTATTCGCATGGCGCGCTAATTGATTTAATGAAATTATGATTGGAATGAAAAAGTCTTGGTACGCGATACTTCTTTTTACCCTTTGTGCATTCACTTCGGAGGCGCAGGTCAAGAATAGCGATTTTCAAAAATTGTTTGACCTCTACACCATGGAGGAATACGACAAGTGCGCGTACAAAGCGGAGCGATATTCCCAAAAGGATAAGTACAGCCGCGAACCTGAACCATATTTATACATGGCATTGTGCTTCTATCAAGCGCATGTTCAACCCGAAAAATTTGATCAGGAGTTTGACGACCCACTGAAGGACGCTCTGAAATACGCCTATAAATTTCGCAAGAAGGATAAGACGGGAGAGATCTACGAGGCAAATCGAGAACTACTAGACAAGATCCGAGAAGAAGCGCTATTCAATGCTAAGTTCTATTATAACGACGGCAATTACCGAAAAGCTTCGAGCGAATTCAGAAGAATCCAGAAGGTGATTCCAGATGATGTCAATGTTCTTTTCATGAATGGCGTGGCAGATATCATGGCGAAGAATGCTGGACAAGGCGAAAAGTTGGCAAAAACTGCGCTCGATACCTTGAGAGCGCAAGATGCTCGTGACGCCTGGGTGAAGGACGATGTTACCTATGACATACTGATTAAGGCATTTGTAGGATACACCAATTACTTATCCGAGGTAAATCGAGTAGACGAGGCGCAAGAAACAATGACTTTTGCTCGCCAGTTAGTGCCAGATGATGCTGCACTAAAATCGCATTACAAAAAGATTTATGCCGTTGGCACCATTGAAGAAGACTAATTGTGATGCGCATAGATATCATAACGGCCCTTCCGAAGCTTCTTGAAAGTCCCTTTGCAGATTCCATTCTAAAGCGAGCGATCGACTCAAAACTTGTTAAAGTACACATTCACGATCTGAGAGATTATGGCTCTGGGAAGCACCGACAAATCGATGATTACCAATTTGGAGGAGGTGCGGGTATGGTAATGATGATAGAACCCATTGAAACCATAATCACCAAGCTGTGCGACGAGCGTAAATACGACGACGTGATCTTTATGACGCCTGATGGAAAACGATTCGATCAAGGTATGGCGAACACACTTTCGCTAAAACAAAACATCATCATTCTCTGCGGTCATTATAAGGGAATTGACCAGCGAATTCGAGAACAATACATAACCTCTGAAATTTCAATTGGAGATTACGTGCTCTCTGGAGGTGAATTGGGCGCGGCCGTGATTAGCGACGCAATTATCAGACTTATTCCGGGAGTGTTAAATGACGAAACATCGGCATTAAGTGACTCATTTCAAGACGATTTACTTGCGCCTCCAGTTTACACCCGACCAGCCGAGTACAAAGGCTGGAAAGTGCCTCCAGTCTTGCTTTCTGGGAACTTCAAAGCCATCGACGAATGGCGTCAAACAGAGGCAGAAAAGCGCACAAAAGAGCGCCGACCAGATCTTTGGAATAAAAAAGCAACAAGTGACCAATAACTATTAGTAAAAATCTATCTTTGCACCCTGAATTTTTTGAGCTATGGCCAAAGTTGTAATGCAAGACATAATAAATGAGGTAAATCCTAAATCAGATTTACCAGTTTTCAATAGTGGAGATACTATTGCTGTTCACTATAAGATTAAAGAGGGAAGCAAGGAACGTGTTCAGGTTTTCCAAGGTGTTGTGCTTCAAAGAAGAGGCGATGGCTCTACTGAAACGTTTACAGTAAGAAAAATGGCAAGTGGTGTTGGCGTAGAGAGAATCTTCCCTTACAACAGTCCATTGATAGATAAAATTGAAAGACTGAAGCGCGGTAGAGTTAGACGCTCCAGAATCTTCTTCCTTCGGGAAAGAAAAGGAAAATCAGCTCGAATCAAAGAGCGATACAATCGAAAGAACTACTAAGAATATTAAGGCTCCGAAATCGGGGCCTTTTTTTTGCCCAATTTTCTAGGGCCTCTGGTTGATCGATCTCACCATTCATCTTTGGCACGTTACTCGCATAATGTAATTGAACAATTAATTCAAAACGTTATGAAGCATCTCATTTTACTCTTCGCTTTATTCCAAGCTATTTCCATTCAGGCGCAGCCAAATGGATTAAACATTTCAAGTGAGTTTGGAGAACACATTCAAGTCTATATTAATGGTCGGGTCGCAAATATCCACCCAATGCCAACCGTATTAATCGGGAACTTGTTCACCAATGTGGTAGATGTTACGATTGTGATGAATGAAAGATCAGTTCTAGAGCAGCGCGTTCTTCTTGAACACCATCGTACCTCAAACTTCTCCTTCTATCTAGACGAATATGGAGTCGCTGAACTGAACTATATTTCCCACTCGCCATACCGACGTCATGCTAGGTCAAAACCTGGATCAAATTCACGTTCGATGGAGCGCAGACCTCCACCGCGAAATGGCGCACAACAGCATAACCTGTCAAACCGAATCCCAGTCCAAGGACGTAGGCAAGCTATGGCCCCAGCAGCGATTCGAGAATTAGAGATCTATTTGGGCAACATCTTATTTGATCGTGATAGACTTTCCGAGGCGCGCTTCGCTTTGAAAGGAAGGCGCGTAACTGCATCTCAAGTTGCTGTTTTAATGCACACATTCACCTTTGAGTCTAACCAGGTGAAATTTGCTAAGTACGCGTATCAATACACTATTGATAAAAAAAACTATCATCGCGTAAAACAGGCATTCACTTTCTCAAGCTCTGCTCGAGAGCTCAACAATTATATCCACCAGGAAATGGCATATCGATAAAAAAAAAGCCTCTGAAATTCAGAGGCTTTTTTTTAGTGTGTTTCTTGATCTTTATAGATGGGTTTCACATCCATGTTCCAAAACATAAAGGACCACTTATCGGCCTGCTCTTGAATGATCATTGAAGTGGGCTTACCGGCTCCGTGACCAGCTTTAACATCTACACGTATTAGAACTGGGTTCGTCCCTTGGTGCGCCTCCTGAAGCGCCGCAGCAAACTTGAATGAATGCGCCGGCACTACCCTATCATCATGATCAGCAGTCGTAACCATCGTGGCTGGATAATGCGTTCCTGATTGACAATTGTGAACAGGTGAGTATCCCAACAAACATTTAAACATCTCCTCGTTTTCGTCTGAATTACCATAGTCATACGTCCAGCCAGCACCAGAAGTGAATTTGTGATATCGAAGCATGTCTAAAACACCAACAGCAGGAAAGGCGACCTTCATCAAATCGGGTCTTTGTGTGATGGTAGCACCCACCAATAATCCTCCATTTGAACCACCGGCAACAGCTAGTTTCTCAGAACTCGTGTACTTGTTTTCAATAAGCCACTCGGCCGCGGCAATAAAGTCATCAAATACATTTTGCTTATTCAACTTCGTTCCAGCGCTATGCCACTTTTCTCCGTACTCTCCGCCACCACGAAGGTTGGCAACGGCGAACACTCCCCCGTTTTCCATTAGCACGATATTAGAAGTGCTAAAGCTTGGCGTAAGGCTGATATTGAATCCACCATAACCATAAAGCATTGTTGGATTTTGACCGTTCAATTCTATGCCCTTCTTATACGTCAAAATCATTGGAACCTTCGTTCCATCCTTAGAAGTATAAAAAACCTGCTTACTCTCAAATTGAGTAGGATCAAACTGAACACCGGACTGCTTGTACACGCTAGACTCACCAGAGGCGATGTCATATTTAAAAATGGTTGGTGGGTAGATGTATGAGGTGAATGAGTAATACAACTCCGCATCTTCCAACTTTCCTCCAAAACCTCCAGCGGAACCAACACCAGGAAGCTCAATTTCCCGTTCAATGGAACCATCGGCAGCAATTTGTACAACCATACTTGTTGCGTCCTTTAAGTAGTTGGCGAAGAACTTTCCTCCGGCTGTCCCAACGCGCAGGACGTTCTCCGTTTCTGGTATAAAATCAATCCACGTTGAAGGAGAGGGATCGGTAATGCTAGACATAACCACCTTTCCATTTGGTGCATTCAGATTTGTCTTAATGAAGAGCTTATCCCCTTCTGAATGTATAACCCAATGATCGTTGTCATAGTTGTCCACCACATTTACAATTGGGCCATCATTCCTTAAGTCTTGTATATAGAG
>Ga0233432_10001217_pt1 | contig 24999 bp, 23 predicted proteins | sample SI_122_August201_6_FD_179870 | JGI IMG/M metagenome (GOLD analysis project Ga0233432, IMG submission 179870) | Seawater microbial communities from Saanich Inlet, British Columbia, Canada - SI_122_August2016_10_MG | ecosystem: Environmental > Aquatic > Marine > Inlet | place: Canada: British... | reverse complement strand
GTTCGATAAAATTGCAAACTCATTTGATATGGTAGAATATGAATCATCAATATCTAATCCTGTTTCTGCTACTGGTAATTCCACAACATAACTACTTGGTGTTGTAAGGACCAGTGCAAACGCTGGGTCTGTATCAGCACCTGCAAGAAAACCGGATGCGTACAAGACGCCACTTCCACCGCCTAAACCTGTTAGAGGAGCATAAAATGAAGCGACTGCTTCTTGTGCACCGTGTGCAGTAATATCAATGGTGTAGTCTCCTGCTGGTACTTCTAGGTACTCTGTAAATTCACCGTATGCTAGATTTTCTATCAATAGTCCGCCATTTGCATAAATGTCTACTGACGGTGCATCTGTAACACCGTGTAATACTTTCAATGCAAAATTTTGATCATCGTCTGCTTCTTGATCTAACGTGGATGCTAAGAGTGTAAATGGATTTGTTGTATCATTAAGTATGCCTGATGCGACAACTACATAATCCTCGCTTTGTTCTAATGTAAATGGAAATTCAGCAATAATGTCACCACCTGTTGGTGCAATTCCTACAACAGTGTTTAATGGTAAATCTACCAAACCTGTACTTGAACGATATGTGAAATTTTCTACTGCCAATGCTCCATCAACATAAATATCTACTGCTGGGGATGGTGAATTGTGTACTATTTGAACCTCTGCTGTACCTAATCCTGTTTCTGCTGCGGGTAATTCCACAACATAACTACTTGGTGTTGTAAGTACCAGTGCAAACGCTGGGTCTGTATCAGCACCTGCAAGGAAACCGGATGCATATAAAACGCCACTTCCACCGCCTAAACCTGCTAACGGAGCACTAAATGAAGCTACCGCTTCTTGTGCACCATGTGCAGTAATATCTAGTGTATAATCACCTACAGGTACCTGCAAATAACCAGTAAATTCACTGTAAGCTAAATTTTCTATTACCAATTCACCATCTGCATAAACATCTACTGCAGGTGCATCTGTGACTCCGTGCAAGACATTCAGTGCAAAACTTTGATCATTTTCTGCTTCTTGATCTAAGGTTGATGCTAACAGTGTGAATGGATTTGCCGTATCATTAAGTATGCCTGATGCAACAACTACATAGCTCAAACCTTCTTCAAGTTCGAATGGGAACTCAGCAATAATATCACCACCTGTTGGTGCAATTCCTACGACAGTGTTTAATGGTAAATCAACTAGACCTGTGCTTGATCGATAAGTAAAGTTTTCTACTGCTAATGTTCCATCAACATATACATCTACTGCTGGTGATGGTGAATTATGAACTATTTGTACTTGTGTTGTTTCACGTACTTCAATAATTGGTGATTCACTATCTTGCGATGTTAAATTTTCTTCAATCACTGGTGAATCTGTTTGAGAAAACTGGAATGACTTTCCTGAGGTCATTGCCATTATCAGATTTAATTCTGATCCTTGATTACTTTCATTGTAAGTGACGAATAATATTCCAGTTTGACCTTGTAATTCATCTTTTGGAAATTTATACTTCGCAATAGAATTGTCAGATCCGCTGTTGTGTATGCTGACAGTACTGGATTCCTGCGAAATATTTAAGTAATCACTGAATGATGAATAACTAACATTTCCAACTGATAATATTCCATCGATATAGATATCAATTGATTCGTGTTTACCTGATGCATTTAAAACTTTCACATCAAAGTTCTGCCTTTCGAGAGATTCAAGTCTGATCTTTGTATCAATAACCTTTAGATCTTTTCTTACTTTGCTGGATAAGCCTACTAGGGCTACAGCTTTGTTCGGCATGGATACTTCATCTATTCTTAAATTGTATTCATAATCTTCGCGGTCTGCGGAGATATTTATTCTCGAATACTGGCTGTTTTCTGTAAGAACTAAATTTTCGCCTTGTTTGAAATCCTTGTCAATTATTCTACCATTATTACGAAGAATGACATCAGAATTTTTACTTGCATTCAGTAACTGGATTGTAGACCCAAGAGAAACTGAAGCGAGAATTGTTAGAGATAGAACTATGTTTTTCATTATCTTTCCTTTTTATTGTTAAAACGTTCATAACGCTCATCTAAACTTAAAATAGTAAAATGCCTAAAACCAAATAATATTTTATTTATTAACTAATGTTAAGAAGTCGATTAGTGTGAACGACGATAATTAAACGAATGTGGATAGCTCATTACTCAAATTTTATTTTAATCAATAATCATAAGACTGAATAACGCTCAAAAAGCTTTAATTTAAATTAGGCTTTTACCTAGTAATTCTAAAAAATTTTTATTTGAAATATTGCTGTGAATAATAAAAAAAATCAATCAAAAAGATGTATTAATTATTATTAAAATAATAAAAAAAAATAACTATTTATTTTGTAAATAAAAAAATAGTTATTGAAATAATAGAGTAATTCATCAATTTATAAATATCTAAGAGAATTTTTCATGATGAATCTGTTCTACTTTTTCTTCCGATGTTGCTCTGATTCAAACTTTATTTTGCTAGCCATTGCTTGAGCTATTTTTTCACTTATAATTGGCCTCTTATTTTTATTTTTACTCTTTCTACTTTTGATATTTAAAACTAATAGCATGAGAGTCAGGAAGACTAATATGTACAGGAAAATTTTTGGATCCATTAGAGCTCTTTTACGTTAGACTATGCTATGGTCAATAAATGGTTTGAAAAAGGCCAAAATCGCTTCCGATTTACTTATCTTTAGAATTGCCGAAGTTCTAATTTTTGTATGCTCTAAGGTCATTAATAGTAAAATTACTATAATTATCGGGATTATCAACTTGATGTTCTAAAGTCCAGTTCAGTGATACACCAGCAGGTAAAGCATTGCTAATAAGAGTACTTTCACCACCAATCAAAAATATGTTTCCTGATGTGTTTTCATAATAATATTGACACTCAATGTACCACGGTGGGCTCATAATTAATGATTGGTTATCATTCGTAATGGTACCGCTAGCAATAAGGGTATTATTTGAGATTGATGTAGAAAGATTTGAAAATGTTACATTCTCAATTTCCGAGACATTTTCAGAACCAGTTAAGTTTGTATCTTCACATGAAAATATGATTAAATAAAACGATAAAAAAAGAGTAGTTGTTCTTGTCATTAAAAGGCTCCTATTTTACTAATTTAGTAAAATTTAAGTATTTTATTTTAAATATAACCTAAAATAAATGACGAAAAATAAAAGCAGAGGAAGTGATAAAAATTTAATCATAAATTGAAAATATAAAAAAAATAGATAGTTATAAAAATAGATTATATATTTTTTATTTGGGGAAGTTAGAAAAATCGTTATTAAAAAAGTCCTGATAAATACAAAATACTTTTGTTGCAAATATAAACGATCATTACACAAGTCTAAATTTCTTTATATTAAATGAATATTTTTTGCTTATAGAAAAATAAATGGAGCATTAAAATTGATTATAGATTTAAAAAGGATTGTTTAATTTTTATCGTATAAATCAAAAGATAAATATGATAAAATTATTTTCAAAGAGGATAAAAATGAAAACAGAACAAGTAATAGAAAAAATTCTATATGAAGTAATTGAAGAAAAGAATAATGAACTAGATATATCAATGGAAAAATCATTAGAGACCTGCATAATTGGACCTGATAGTCAACTAGATTCTTTAGGTGTTTTATCCTTTGTTGTGGAAGTGGAGAGGGCGATTGAAGATGAGTTCCAAGTAGAAATATCCTTGATCAATGAAGAGTTTTTAAATAGTAACTCAAATCATATGTCAACTTTAAAAAATTTGAAGTTGTTTTTAACAAAAAAAATAATAGAAAAATAATGCTAAATATTAATGCAATAGAGTATCATCTCCCTGAAAACATAATCACAAATCAAATGCTTGGTAAGCTAAATTCTACTTGGGATATGGAATTACTTGAAAAATGGACAGGAGTTTCAAAAAGGTACTATGCCTCGGATAATCAAACTGCACTTGATTTAGCTTTTATTGCATCTGAAAAACTTTTAAAACATATTCAAATTTCTTCAGAAAAAATTGATTCTTTAATTTTTTGCACTCAAAGTAATGATTATATAATGCCTCCAAATTCTGCGGTATTACATGGACTTCTAGGGCTCTCTGAAGCTGTTTTTGCCTTTGACATAAACCTAGCTTGTTCTGGCTTCATTAATGGAATATCTATAGCAAATGGACTAATGAAAGCTGGAACCGCAAAAAATATTCTACTGGTTAACGCTGATACAATATCTAAATATGTTAATGATAAAGATCGTTCTACAAAAGTACTATTTGGTGATGCAGCATCTGTAACTCTACTAGAAGATTCAAAAAATGACAAAGGACTAATTGACATTTTATGCAGCACTTCGGGTGTTAACTATAAAAAATTAATAATTCCAAACGGTGGAGCTAGAAATCCTAAAACAGATAAATCATGTATCTCGATAGAGGATAAAAATGGGAATTTCCGAAATGATGAAAATCTATTTATGGATGGCGTTGGTATTTTCTCTTTTGTCAATTCGAAGGTTACAAAGCAAATTAAGTTAATTTTATCTAGAAATAATTTTAACATTGAAGATATAGATCTTTTTGTTTTTCACCAAGCTAATAAATTTGTTCTTGAATCACTTGCTAAATTATTGAAAATAGATCCTCAAAAAGTATTTATGAATATTGATAAAATAGGAAATACCAGTTCAGCTTCAATACCGATTGCTCTTAAAGATGCAAAGTCTGATGGTAGATTAAAAAAGGGAGACTTAGTACTGTGCTCCGGTTTCGGAGCCGGCTTGTCATGGGGAACTTGTCTTTTTCAATATTGAGTTTTAGGTTAATTAAAGTTTGGTTTTCTTTTACGTTTCTTAATGAATATTATATATTCTAATGCATACAAATGAAAATCTTCCAAATCTTTATTTGATATGGGATTTTGATGCCGCTATTGGGCAAATAAATTCCACATATCCCTACGGGTATTTTGAAGAATCAATTCATGAAGAAATTAAAAATATTAAAACTATTTTGAAATATGCATCCTTAAAAAATATTCCGATGATATTTGCAATTACAGGTTTTGCTGCTGAAGAAGGAACTTTTCCTTTTCATATTCCGGATCTAATTAGAAATATACATCTTGATGGACATGAAATTGCCTCTCATTCATGGAAACATGAATGGTTTCCTTTTCTTGAAATGGACCAAATAATTCGTACACTAGAAAAAAGTAAGATGATTCTAGAACAATGTATAGGAGTAAAGGATGAAGTCAAAGGTTTTGTACCTCCTTTCAGTAGACCAATGTCATGGTTGAAAAAAGGTGCATTTAGTCTTAGTGATCGAGCTATTGGACCAACTTTTAAAGGAAATGATATTCAAAAAATTATTCCATTAGTTAAAAATTCAGGCTACAAATGGATGAGAGTATCATACCGAACAATATTTGAAAAGATGGCTGATTTGAACAAACCTAGAACGCTTGAAAGAGACTGGCATAATGAAAGCGGTTTAATATGCCTTCCTAATAATTATGTTGGATTTGATAAGAATGCAATTGACATAATAAACCTCGGAATTAAAAGAAAACGTGATATAGTTATATCAGCACATCCATCAGGCCTTTCGCGTTTAGGTTCTGAAAATATAGAAAACTTTAAACATTTTCTTGATTTTATCATAAAAAAACGTTCAGAGGGCTTGATTAAAATTAGTTTATTGAGCGATGTTTAAATTAAAAATAGTTGAGTATTCGATAGGTTATAAAAAAATACATCAAGAATTCACAAAAAAAAACTGGGGCAAAGAAAAACGAGGAGATCCTCGATACCTACAATATAAACATAGATCAGAAAATCCTAATGTTATTAAGAACTTAATAATTGCAATTTTTGAAGATAAAGTAATTGGTCAGATTGGGTTAATACCAACAGATTTAATGTTTAAGACAAAAAAGTTACCATGTTATTGGATTTGTGACTTAATGGTTGAATCAGAATATCGTAAGAAAGGTGTTGCAATAGAACTTTATAAGTACGTAATGAAGAGAAATATTCTATTGATGGGTTCATACCCTTCACCAAAAGCAGAATTGTTAGATAGATTATTAAAATTTAAAAAAATTGTAGGTCCGAATATTTGGTATTTTCCAGTTAATTTTAATTCATTACTTAAATTTAAGTATCAAAGATCATTTAAATATCTTCCTAACTTTTTTTTAAGAATTGCAGAAAAACTATATTTATTTTTTTTTGATATTAAGATTACCCTTTTTTCAAATATAAAATTTCAAGGATGGGAAGAACTACTCGAGATACATGATAAATTTCAAGCTGAAATAAAAGAACCTAGAATAATACATGATAAAAAATTTCTCAATTGGAGAGGCAATGGTCTTAAAGGGTATTCAAAAAAATTAAAAGGGTTAAAAAGAAAGGATGACTCTTATCTTTTTTTTGAAGAAGCATCTGATTGTTTGTATGTGTATGATTGGAAAATTAAAAATCAAAAAGTTGCAAAAGATCTTTGTAGTCAACTGGTATCTATTTCAATTGAATATAAAAAAAATAGAATTCAATTAACTACAAATAATATAGAACAAGAAAAAATATTAGAAAGGATCGGGTTTAGAAAATTTAATAATCCAATAACCCTATATTATTATACGTTAAATCCTGATTATGTGATGGATTCTTTTCACTTTACATTATATGATTCTGATGGGAATTTATAAGCAAAAAAAAATTTTATGTGTAATAAAAAACATCCAGAAGTTCAAAACAGAATAAAATGATTATCGATGTTGATTTTCTTAAGAACGCTTAATAAAAGAAATACTTTTATTAGTAATATAAGCTCTAATCGTGACCAAATTATCTGTCACGATTTGCATCTATCGATGGGTATAAAAAATAGAGCAAAAATTACAAAAGGAGAGTTTAATTTTATCCCTGAAGAGATGTGGGATTGGAGGCCTATTTTTCCTTTAAACAACCAATTACTCCGCAATTAACCACTCTCCAAATGAAGAGTGAAACAGTAGAAAATTAATATATATAATTAAAATTGAAAAAAATAATTAATGAAGATCAAATACCTAATAAAACATCTTTAAAAATTTATTGTATTTATAATGCTAAAGGCTCCATTCTTGGTGAGATTACTTATCTATGGAAAAAACTATTTTTAAATTTTGATTGTTCACTTTGTAATGTTTCTCATAATACTTTTACAGAAAAACAGCTTTGGAAAAAAGAAATGTCAAAGTTTAAATATAAACTAGAGATGCTTCACCTCGACGAACAACCTAAGAATCTTCAAATGTTCACGGAAGGTCTTACGCCATGTGTGGTGAGTAATAACGAAAGTGAGTTTAATCTGATAATGGATAGGGATCAAATAAATAAACTTAATGGAAGTGTACAATTATTTTTTAAAAAACTGAACACTAAATTACTTGAAATATAAAATAAACCAACACAGATGAAAAACGAAAGATATATAGAAATTTGGAATAGTGTATGGGAAGAAAATTTATCTGAATCAGAGGTTCAGGACAGGTATTTTAATCAAATAAGATTGATAGTTAAAAAAGAAGATAAATTGAATTTTTTTTCATCTAAAAAAGTCTTAGAAAAAATAACTAAACTCGCTAAATAACTTAAAATTTATCACTAACTCATAACGTTTTTTTGGGTTATTGTGTTAGATAAATCAAGTAATGCAATAAAAAAGACTATTGTTGCTATTTCATTATATCCAAAGAAATTTAATTGAGGATATAAACGCTGTTAAAAAGAAAAATCAGTACTAAAATATAAAGTTCATTTTGATTTTCCGATTATAATTAAGATTATATGCCATCTAAATATTGGAAAAATCGTCAGTCACAATTTGAGGTATCCTGGATACCAATAAAGTCAACTATGCATTCTGGGTATGGTGGACAAAACATATTATTGCTAAAGTTTGTGGTGCCTAAAACATTAAAGAAAATTTCTTGATTAAGATTGCAAATACTTTGAGGGATAACACCACTCAAATTGTTGTCTTTTAATCTCAGTTCTGTAAGATTTATCAGGTTACCAAATTCTTCAGGAATATTACCAGAAAAATTATTACCATTGAAAAATATTTTTTGAAGATTTCCAAGACTTCCAATCTGTGATGGAATATTTCCAGAAAATTGATTACGCATCAATGAAATGGTATTCAGATTAATTAGTTCTGAAATATCATCTGGAATATTTCCAGAAAGAAAATTATCATTTAGATTTAATTCTTCAAGGCTAGATAAAGTCCATAACTCATCAGGGAATGTTTCATTTAATCTGTTAAAATTCAAATTTAATATCTGAAGATTTACTAAGTCGCCAATTTGTGGAGGAATGGGAGTTGGAAGCAGTTCGCCTAGGTTAACACGAAATAATTCAAGATCAACTATCGTTGTTGTATTTATATCAAAATATTGATCCCAAATATTTACTCTATTATCAACTACAATGTTAAATATCTCTTTTTCTACAAAATTATTAAAATTATCATAAGAAATTACTTTTAAGGTATTCAAAGAAAGATTTACGTATTCATTAGTATTCCAATCATATTCATATGGTGATTGAGTGTCTGTGGAAACTAATAAGTCATTTATTATAAACTCCACTTTATCAATACCACTATTATCATCAGTAAGTACAATAATCTTTGAAATCCCTGAAACTATTTGTTCCGAAAAATCATTAGATATAGAAATCGTTGGTGGGGTATAGTCCTTTTTGTCTTCGCATGACCAGAAAAGAAGAGATAAAAAAATGATTAATAAATTATTTTTTAGGTCAAAATTCATTATGTGAAAGCTTATGTTTATTTTATAAAAGTTGAAAATAGTTTAATAAGTAAAAGTTGTAGATAAAATTAAAAATAAAACCCGACATAGATTTCATTAAAAAAAGATATATCGGTTGTTTCAATTATATAAGTACCTGTTTTTCCATTCTTTGAGTACGAAAATTTGTTACTACCTTCATATTCTTCTCTTGATAATATATATCCAATAAACAAATCATTGTTAAATGTTTTGTATAAATTTAAAAATAACTCATGTGCAGAATTATTATTTATTATTGAAAAATCTAATTCAAATGGTAGCCTTTTAAATATCAAGTTGGCATTAATAATAGCTTGATATGACAATAAATTTTGCTGAGCATCAAAATATATTATACCTGAAAAAAAATTGTATCGTGATCCTAAAAATAATTCATGCTCATATTCAAGCTCATTATCAAAATAGCTAGTATAACCAAAACCAAAAGTTGTATTTAAAGAAATAGATCTCATTGATCCTATTGTTGTACTAAAAAAAGAGGTTCTGTTCTTATCTAAATTAAAATCATTTATAGAAGCTTCTACAAAATAATTTGAAGTAGTATTAAAGTGATAATAGCCCTCTGAAAAAAATCCATTTTCATCATAATTAATATTAAATGAGAGGTTTCTTTTTCCAGAGAAAAATGAATTGTTTGTCTGTCCAAAAAGAGTATTTACAAATACAAATATCGATAGTAAAAAGAATCGTTTCATTTTGAATGATATTTTTAATTTAGATAAACCTTATTCTAAAATATTTATTTTACCAGTTTTCCTTCCCAGTCAAGTATTCCGCCAGATAAATTTTGAACTTTAAAATTATTTTTAATAAGTAGATTGGTTGCTTTGCCTGACCTGGCTCCAGACCTACAATAAACAATAATATCTTTTTGCTTTAGCTGTTCAATTTCATCTAATCTACTTGGTAGTTCTTGTAATGGAATGTGAATTGAATTTTCAATATGACCACTTAAAAATTCTGATTCAGTCCTTACGTCTAGAAACCTATAGTTATCATCTTTTAAATAGCGTTTAGCTACTACTGAGCTTAATTCAGGTTGAGTTCTGCTTAGTTGTTTCAAAACTAAAAAGCCGATAATTAGCCCTAATATAATTATATAGTTTGTATTCACTCTTTAATTTAAAAAGTTGTGGCATTTTTAATACATTTATTAATTTTTTTCATATTATTTAAAATAATACACATAAAGCTATTTTCGAATAATTAATATATTCTAATTTACTTTTTTGGAAGTGATATTCTTTTTCGAATTCGGCTTAAACCCACGTCGGTTATTCCTAAATATGAAGCGATCATTTTAAGAGGTATTTTATGAAGCAGTTTTGGGTTGTCAGCTAAAAGCTTTATATATCTGTCTTCAGGAGTAAGTGTTAAAAGGGTTTCTAGTCTGTCTGATATATTTATAAATCCATTTAAAAGCATATTATAGGCTATATTTCTGAGTTTAGGAATTCTATCATATAAAGTCTCTAAATCCTCAAAAGAAATTAGTTCACACGTTATATTGGTAATAGAAATAATGGAGAATTTTGCGGGGACTTTTTTTATGAATGATTGTTGTTCTGTGAAAATATGAGGTTCAAAATAAAAATCTCTGACAAACCTTTTACTCTGTTTCTCGTAAATACTTGCAGTAATTCCAGATTTTAAAAATATAAGATTTTCAGCAATAGAACCCTGTTTAAGTAGAACTGTATTTTTTGAATACTCTTTAGTTTTTGATAATTCATCAAAAATTGATATTTGAGAATCATCAAGAAAAGAAAATTGTTCCAAGCTTTTTAAGTGTTTCATATTATGGATTTTTTTTTAATATGATCATGATCTATTGAACATAATACTCGTTACATCAAAATTTAGATTAAAAGTACCATTATTTAAGGAGTACCATTTTCTTTGTTTTTTGATAATTACCTACTTGGATTCTATATAAATAAACTCCTGCAGAGACAGAGTAACCTTTACTATTTGTGGCATCCCATTGAACTGTTTTTTCACCTGAACTTTGAATTCCATTTATAAGTCTATTTACTTCATTTCCCAACAAATCATAAATGGTAATATTTACAAATGATTCTATTGGTAAATCATATTTTAATTTAGTGTTTGGGTTAAAAGGATTTGGATAATTGTCATGTAATAAAAATGCCGAAGAAATATACCTATCGTCACTATCGTTACTTAACTGATCCCCTGTGTAAAAAAGGCCAAACAATGCCATCATTTCATCTGTACTTAAAAGTCCGAATGAAACAGTTTGGTCTGTACTATTAAAATATGTTGCTTCAAGTTCTAAACCTTCATTGATATCTAATGCCATAGGGGGGTCATACTTCATTACAGGAGGATGATCCCAATCATAAGAGATATATATAAGTTCTCGAAAGTTAGGGTCATCTTCTTTTACTTTAAAAATTTTAAACTGAGTATTTAGTTTATGTGCATGCGACCATAATTGAAAAATATTTATGGGAATTCCATATTCATTTCCAATCCAGAAGGTTTTACTTACAACTGTTTCTTCATTTTGGGGAAGATAGAGGTCTAGATTAATTAAATCTAAAATTTGAGCAACTCGTTCTACATCATCAGAGTCAGAATAATAGAAGTTATTATAAACTTCTCCAATAATGGTATCATTTGTATAATTTGCATAGTGCGAGTTAAGGTCAAAACCAAAAGCAGGGTCAACTTTCAACGCGACCCCCTCTGGAAATGTGTAATCATATAACCTTGTTTGACTTCCTGTAACAAATTTTTGGAATTGCATTTGATACAAAACTTGATTGTTTGTGGTACCATCAAAATTATGAAGATCTCGATATATATTAGGTTGAGGAAGATTATTCATTCCAGTCTCGTCATATGAATAGAGTATAAAGTGGTGACTTCCAGGTCTCATCGTTGTCGTAATTCTATTGACGTAGACATAATCTTGAGTATCTAACTCAACATAATAAAATATTTCTCTATCAGATTGAGGTGTTATATTGAATGGTGGTATATGTACTTGTAACCCATTATCGGGTATTTCTAATTGTTCAAATTCAGGGGGAGAAAAAATCGTAGTATCTGACAATAGAGATTCATCTGCAACTTCACCTGTTTCGGGTGCACCAGAAATGATCCATTGTCTGATAAATTCAAGCTCTCCATTCGTAAGAAAGTCAAGTCCAATAGGCATAATTGAACCATATTCAGGATGGTCTTCATAAAAATGCTCATAGTTGGGCGCATTAATTTTTTCCCATAAAAAGCTTGAATATAAGCTACTTATCCCATTTGTTCCCACAAGTTCGAGTCCATCATTGGCAGCATGAACATTGTTAGGAGTGACATTTATCAACTCACCATAAGCGACATCTTCGGTGAGTATAAGCCCTGACTGCTCCGCAAAAGAGGAGCCACTAATATGACACATAGTACATTTTGGAGTTAGAATGGCTTCTTGGATTATATCCCATGTATTATGTCCAAATAGAGTTGAATACGCTATGAAAAATATGATGAAATATTTTTTATTCAATTTTAAATCCTTTTTAATAAATTCTTTTTGTATCCATTTTATCTTCCGTACAAATATCATGATTCTTGAAGACGATAATATTATGATGATTATATATTGAATATAAGTTGCGTTAATGTGTTAAACACTAGCGATAAACATATTTCATATTAATATTTGTCTTTAGTTGATGAAGCACTTTATGTGTTTGGTACTGATTACTTCTATATTTTTTTCCATTTTTTCCATCGTTTATTCCTCGGTTCCTCAGCAATTAAACTTGAGAGAATTATTGCGCTTAATAGAAAATATTTAATCATACTATCATCTTTAACTTTAGTATATTTATTGAATTCACCTAAATAAAAAAGGTTAAATAAATAATTTTTAACTTATGTTAATTCTTTAATCATACAAAGTAGCTAAAAAGATAATTCATTTAAGTTCTATGATTTTAAACCCAAAAGATAAAAAAATAAATTGGATTGGATTAATTCTTAACCTTCTACTGATGGTAATTCTAGGACTAGTATTATTTGGATGGTTTAATGGTTAATTGATTAATATCGCCTTAACCAAGTGTAAGATTTTCAAAATATCACCAATGAATCAAGTTCAAAAAAAAATAATATTTATAGAATCAATAATTATAGGCTTAATTATTTGGAGGTACTTTGATAAAAGCCTCACTTTTAATTATGTATTTTTCTACACCTTATTATACTTGTTTTGTATGGTTGGATGGTTTTATTACAGACAGCGTTAAGTAATATAAGCATTGATAGTTCTATCTATCTAGATATCACATAAATATAGAATATGATGTTATTAGTAGGTTTTGGTTCCTTTTAAATATTTTTCACATGTTATAAGTTTAATTGTTCTTTTATGAAAAAGTTATTTAGTCGCAACAGAGTTTATAGCGCCGGAAGTCTGTAAATGTCGTATTTTTTCTATATCTTTACCTGACTTTATTCCACTTAATTTCCAGAGAATTCGATGTAAAAAATATATTGGGTATAATAGTATTTTTTTTAAGAGATTTGGAATTCCAATCAAAGATGCAGTTGTGAATATTCCATGATATTTTTTCCCGGCTGCATCTATTTTAATTTTAGATTCTTTAAAGCCTGAATTTATAAGCCAACTATATACGCCATAATGGGTGAAATGGTACCAAGATGACATATGTTGTTGTTGCAGAAAAGCAACATTAGTCAAGAGAACACCATCTTTTTTTAAAACTCTGTAAAATTCTCTTCCAACAATATGAGGGAATTCAACATGCTCCATCAAAGCTAAATTAATTATTAAATCAATTGAGTTATCTTTGAAGGGAAGTGCATGTGCATCGAGGAGCATATCAACATTAGGATTATCATAATCCGACCTGATGAGAATATGATTAGAAATTTCAGTGTAGTTGATCAGACTTCGATCATTATAGGACCCCACATCTAGGGCTATTCCTCCACCTTTTGGAATCCAACTCAATAATTTATTTTGAGCTTTTTTTTGCCCTATTTTTGAGAAGTCAAAGCTATCTTTATTAGTTCTAAAACCAAAATTGAAATTATAAACCCCAGAATTTGAGCTAGTATTAAAAGCATTCTTATTTTTACCCACCTTAATTTCAGTATTTATTAGTTTTTCGGACCTTAATCTAAAATCGAAAGGATCGTCGCCACTGGGATTATAATCTATTTTACAATTATTACAAAAAAAACTATCATTCGAAAAATCTGAAATGCAATAAGGACAACATGTTACTTGGTTTAAAATGGAAATCATATAATCAAAAGTATTCTATATTATTTTAAAAAACAAAAAAATATAAATACAATATTTTAAAGTCTCTACGGATAGTGTTTTAATTATTTACAATTGTAATGATTAAAATATTTTAACAATTTTTTTTTTACTTATACTTCTATAAATTTTTTAAAATTTTTTTAGGGTATTTATATGAAAACATATTTAAAAGGAGTAGCAACAGGAGCAATATTTGTATTCTCTTCGTTTATATTCATGGGGCAATCAAATAATAAGATGATGGTTTTAATGGAAAATCAAGCTGAAATCATGAAAAAAATGATTATTCATGATGATATGTTATTAGCTTTAATTGTGGAAAATGATACTCTGAAATCTAAAATAAAAAAAGACTTGGATGATCTTGAGAAAGAACAGCATTCAAAAAATTTATATTTAACTTCATATATGCAATTTTTGGATGAAAAAATAAAAATTAAATAATCATCCTTTTCAATAAAAAAATACAATAGTAATCTGTTTTATTTTCGGTCCCTGGCATTCGTGAATCAATTTAATTTCAACAATTTTCCACTCAGATTTCCACGAAAAAATTGATTGTTATCAATTATTAATATTTCTCCATATTCTCCTTTTTTGATACTTGAGTCGACACCAATAATTTTAGAATTATAAAATTGTAATACTCTTGTATTTGAAGTGTGCCCGACTATGATGTGATCTGCTTTCACTGTTTTTAATATTTTAGAGATTTCAATATCTGTTAAGTTCTCTGTGAAATAACCACGATACCATATCAAACTTTCACTACCGAAATACACTTCATAAAAGCTAGATCCTTTCTCATCTTTCCTATTTTTTCTTAGCTCCTTGAGAAGTGGAATTGATTCTCTCATTTTATAATTTATATTATCAATATTAAATTTTTCATAGGCTAAGAAATTTTCAGAAATACCACCATGAGTAAAGATATGATTATTTATTTTAATAATGGTTGATTTTGAGCGCAGCCATCTTCCAATTATTGTGTTTTCACTATATAATTCATCATACTCTACATTTAGTAATTCAGAGGTTTTTTTATATTTTTCATTAATATACCTTAAGTCATTATAAAGGACCATATACTCATGATTACCAAGAAGATAGTGTACTTGACCCCCTTTTTTAATTGCTTGAGTCTCAAGTTTGAAAACTAACCAAAGAACCTCATTTACTTTGTTTCCTCTATCAAATATGTCTCCGTTAATAACTAAATGACCTTCACCAAAAATCCAATTTTCCTTATCATCAATTATATTATTATTTTTCAATAATGTAATCAGAAGTTCATATTGTCCATGAATGTCACTTAATACTGCTATTTTTTCCACTTTATTAAAAGTGGACTTTTCAGGGAAGAATACTGTCTCAAATGAATCCATTTCTAAAACTTTTGAAAAAACCTTATTATTTATTATGCTCTTTTCAACGAGGTTATTTTTTTCAATAAAAATATATGGTCCGTCAGAAATAGCTTTCTCTTTGCTAAACGAATGAAAAGGAAGAAATATTAATATAATAAAAATTAATCTGTTCATTTTTGTAAAGAATAAATAATTATTTACAATCTAATGATGAATTTGATGCTTTAACAATCTTTAAAGTTTACTGGAAAAAATATTTTAAGAAATAAAAAAAGATGGGCTAGAAATTAAAATATAATATCACTTAAAATTAATACATCGAAAATGTCTGTTCTATTATCAAAATTAAAATCATATCCAAGGTCGTCTAGTTCTGGAGAAAAAACTCTATTAACTACGATATTGATATCTTCAATATTAAATAGTCCATCATTATTGGTATCTTCAATATTTACTATAAAATCAGATAGTTTATATTGAGAAGAAAAATCTAATATTTTCTGAGTAGAGCTGAATCCCCAGGTATCTCCATAAAACCAAATATGCCCGCCATTTTCAGCTTTAATATGAACGAAATTGCTTGTTAGGCTATCATTGCCGTATGTGTATTTTATAGATACATCACTTAGAATTGTATCGATTTCTACTGTGTTATATTGGTGATAGTCGCTCCAAAAATCAATTGATTCTCCAATAGTAAGATACTGATCTCCAATAATATCATCGCCAAAAACGCCATAGCCTCCAGGGTAATATGGGTTAAATGTATCTCCAGTACCATGAATATGTATTATGGGAATATCACGACCTTGATCGGTACAATCAAACCCATCATCTATTAAGTACATGTTTCCTGCAACAGATCCAAATGCAGTTATTCTATTGGATAGATCACAAGATAGTCGGTAAGTCATATAACCACCATTTGAGTATCCTGCAGCATAAATTCTATCATGATCTACAAAGTCATAATTGATAAGCATGTAATCAATTAAATCGCCAATAAATTTTACATCATCAAACTTTTGAGTGTCAGCTAGGGCATTCCAAAGAGTTGTGTAACCACTGCCAGAACTATTTAAGTAACTTCCAGATTGAGGTCGAACTGCAATAAAATTTCTATTTGAAAAGTAATTTGCAACCCCATACATATTTGAATTTGTTTCACCTAAACCATGCATTAGTATTATCAGTGGTAATGGATCATTGGTGTCATCAGGAATATTGACTTTGAATGACCGAACTTCTCCTTCAGATATTATTTCAATATCTTGACTGAAGAGTGTTCCATATGAGGAAATTGTATAAATAATTAAAAATTGTATTATAAGAAATATTTTTTGCATTTGTGATTTATATGAATTTTGTTTGGATTTAAAATAAGATGTAACTCAATTTATTTATGAGTTTTTCAATAGACAATAAACTTTATTAATTTTTATTAAATCAATTAAAAATTAGTAGCAGAAAATATGAATAAAAAAACACCAATACTAAAGACTGCTTCAAAACTAAGATTGTAGAATCTAATTAACGCAGTAGAATCATTTTTTTTATTTGATTAAAACCATTTGATTGAATTTTATACAAATAAACCCCAGCAGATACAGGATTACCTTGATTATTTGTGGCATTCCATTGAATTAATTTAGAACCAGAACTCTGATTCTCATGCACTAGTGTATTCACCATATTTCCAAGCAAATCATAAACTGAGATCTCAACAAATGAACTCTTGGATAGATGATATTTTATTGTTGTAGAGGGGTTGAATGGATTCGGATAATTTTGTTCCAGCTGAATGTTATTTGGATGTAATTTTTTATCAATTAATAAACTTTGATCTTCAAAAAAAGGTACTATTTCACTAAAAATAATATCTCTAAGATTATCTGCATGTGAATAAGATTCATCCGGACCATTATCTGATGAATGTGAGCCAATAACCAGATTGAATTGTGGAATCACAGCGATGTATTGTCCACCATAACCATAAGCCAAATAAGCACCCTCATAATCAGGTATCCACCATAAATATCCATAATCAGCGAGTTCAGGCCATAATAATTGATTTCCCACTTCAATTTTAGGAGATGTAGCATCTTCTATCCATTGAGTATCGAGAATTTGATTCTCGCCAGAAAAACCATCCTGCAAATATAGCTGACCTAGTTTCACCATTTTTCTTAAATTTAAATATAAGTTTGCTGATCCATCATTTATTCCAAGTGTATTTCCATAAAACCACCACGGTTCTTGGATGCCTAAAAAAGGAAATAGGTAATTACTAGCAAAAAAGTAAGGTGTTAAGCCGCTATTATAAAATACTACATGTGAATTTATATGGCATGCGCTGTTATTGTAAAAAAAAGTTCCTGGAGAGGAATGGTCCATCGTCAATAAATCCATCGTATTTACGTAATCCCACCAAAAATCTGGATAACCTTCAATATATCCAGTAGACATTGTTAAGGCATTTTTCAAAGTGTAATCCTCTAAATAATTAGCCTCGGTTATAAATGAATCAGGAAAAAAATATGACATTGAAGAATCGGGGTCCGGTATCATTCCCATACTAAACATTTGTCCAATCAATGTCGAAACAAAACTTTTTGTAACTGAATAGATATTATAACTTTCATTCTCCGAGCTACCATTGTAATAATCTTCAAATATTATTTGACCAGATTGAATAATGATAAAGCCTTTCATATTTGGTAAATCAGAGATACCATTATTCACAATATTTTCTAGTCCATCAGATAATTGATAATTATCATTCAGTTCCCAGTCTAAGCTTAAATCTATATTCTCTCCAAAAATAGACGAAGTCATGCAGAAGAAACACAAAGTTTTTAAGATATATCTCATTGATTATTTTTTTTAAATATTCGATGTTTTATTACTTTAGTAAAATCATTTTTTTTGTTTGGCTGAAATCACCTGCTATTAATTTATAGAAATACATTCCAGCAGCTAGATGTTCACCAACATTATTTTTACCATTCCACACAACTGAATGAATTCCAGAAGCAATATTCTTGTTCATCAATACATTTACTATCCTTCCTTGGATATCAAATATTTTAATTTGGACAAATTTAGCTTCAGGGATTTGAAATTTTATCGCTGTTGAAGGATTAAAGGGGTTAGGATATGCGTTATATAGTTCATATTCCTTTGGTATTAAAGTAGCGGATAAAGATAACTCTTCGCAGTTTTCTGTATTCTGAACTCCTAGTTGTTCTTGTGTCAAACATTCAGGATACGATGGGCAGAAGTTGTTATTGCCAAATCGCAAATGATAACTATATCCCCAGCCGTCACCCATACTACAAACCTCTTGTGGTATTTCTCCAGAAAGGAAATTATCATTAACATAAATTCCAAAAAGATTTTCAAGACTAGCAATTTCAGAAGGGAAAGAACCTGTTAGTAGATTATAGGATAAATCTAGACCGGGACCGAGAGCCGTTCCATGATGGCCATATGGACCTCTTAAATTTGTTAAATTTCCCAGTTCAATGGGGATTTCTCCAGTTAATTGATTATTATTTAAATTTAAAATTCTTAGATTTGTCAATCCGCCAAGTTCGGTTGGAATGTTTCCATTTAGTTCATTATGGGATAAGTCTAATTGACTTAAATATCCAAAATTTCCAAACTCACTTGGAATCTCTCCAGTCAATAGGTTCTGACTTAAGTTCATTACAAACAAGCTATCAATTGAACTTATTTGGCTAGGTAATTCACCTGTTAATTGATTTTGATTTAGGTCTAAAGTTTTTAAGCTTTCTAACGAACCTAGTTCAGATGGAATGGCCCCAGATAGATCATTATTTGATAAAACTAAATTTTCTAAATTTGCCATGTTACCCAGTTCGGACGTTATAGAACCAGTAAATTGATTGTTTTGTAAATATAAACTTTTTAAGTTTTCTAATAACCCTATTTCTGTGGGTATTGCCCCAGAGAGACTATTATCATTTAATGCTAAATAGTCTAAGTTCAATAGTCCCCCAATACTGTTAGGAATTTCTTGAGAGAGTTGATTTCCATTTAAGTCTAATACATTTAAGTTGACTAAATTCCCAATTTCAGTAGGAATTTCCCCAGAAAAATTACAATTTAGAATTAGGCTGTTTAAATTCGATAAATTTCCTATCTCAGTTGGGATAGATCCGGTTGACTCTGTAGACAAAGTTAAAGAATTTAGGTTTACTAAATTTCCAATTTCAGGAGGAATATTAGCAATTAAACCATTATCATATATTTGAATTTCTGTAGTAGCCTCGATTGGAAAGCATCCACCCCATAATCCAACATATCCTTCATCACAATTTGTTGTTTCACAATTTTGTGGAAACATATTAAAATCACTTAAACATGAAGGATATGCTGAACAAAATTGATTTCCTTTTAGAATGATATTCTCAGGGTTAGAAAAGGTGTTACAAACCTCATCAGGAATTTGTCCAGATAATTGATTATAGGATAAATTGGCACTGGTAATGTTGGAGGAGCTCCAAAAAACCAATGGTATTTCTCCATTAAGCTGGTTGTTATTTAAACTAAGAGAACTCAAATTTTCTAAATTAAATATTTCAGATGGAATTTCACCAACTAGATTATTATTTGAAAGCCATAAAGATTCTAAATTTTCAAGGTCTCCTATCTCAGATGGAATATTTCCACTCAAATTTGAATACTGAGCATTAAGACTTGTGGTTGATTCAATATTAAAACACCATCCCCAGAGACCAACACTTGAATCATCACAAATTAAATTCTCACAATTTTGTGGAAAAATATTATTATAATCGAAGCATGCTGGATATGGGGGACAAAATTTGTTGCCGATCAAAGAAGAATTAATATTACATAATGTTTCTCTTAATTCTCCTTGAAGGTTATTATTTCCAATATATAAGTCCGTAAGATTTGAAAGACTGTCAATTTCAATTGGAATTTCACCAGAAAGCTGATTATCGCTTAAATCTAAATTTGTTAAATTTTCAAGATTTCCAATCTCGGCTGGGATTGCTCCTGAAAACTGATTCCCTTTTAAAAACAGCATATTTAAGTTTTGAAGGTTCCCTATTTCAGGTGGAATCTCACCAGAAAGCTGATTATAGTTAAGACTTAGTATCGTTAAATTTTCAAGATTTCCAATTTCAGGTGGAATTTCGCCCGTTAAGACGTCTCCAGTTGATCCAAACATATTAAACGGACTCAAAAGTATTTCCGTGGTATTCTCAATAGAGTAACATTCATTCCATAATTCTACACCATCTGATCCATCAGGTGCTATGCAGTATTGAGAAAATGCAACGCTAAAAAAAAGGGTGAAAGGTGTAATAAATTTGATCATTTTAATCTCCAAATTGAGAATAAAATTAAATAGTTAATAGAAAGTAAACTAAATAATAGTGTGTCGGTAACAATTATTTTGACACATCTATAATATGAATAGAATTAGTTAAATTTCTATACTTAAATAGCTGAGTATTCGCAAAATATGAATTTAATTAAGGGACTTTTAAAACCCCATCGAAACTCTGCGTTCAGCTTCGTGCATGATATCATCAAAAATATTAACTACACTTACCTTATTTAGTCTATCGATTAATGCATCAGGAAGTGAACCACCTGGATTTAGTATAAGACGATAAGATAAGAGATAATTTCCATTAGCTAAATCTTCTTTATTCCATACTCCTGCACCAACATCTAAATAAATTGACGTACTAAAATTCCAATTAGGCTGTTTATCAATGGAAAAGTTATTTTCAATTAAATACCAATACAAAAATGTGTTTGTTTGTTTTGTCTGATAATTACTTGGGTGCATTCTAAAATAATATTCACGACTTTTTATAAAAGGAATATTGACTGGTATAAAGTGATGACCCTCTACCAAATTTTTTTCTCTTCGGACTTCAGAAAATTTAAGAGACTTTGAACTTTTAAAATAACTTCCATAATTTTTGATATCCATCAATATATTTGTAATCACCTCAGGCGGAATATCAGTCTCTTTCTGAACTTTTACTGCTAGAGTATTTCCTTGATTTATATCTTTAGTACTTAGATTTATATTATTTTGAGTGGATACGTAGTTCCATCCATTGTCCTGTGATAATGAACTCAAAATTTCATATGGCTTTTTTGTAGAGTGGCTAGAGCTGAAAGAAAATGATAAAATTAATATAAACCAGATAAGACTCTTTTGAATGCAGGAGAAAAACTTTGATATTGGGCTATTTATTATACAATTTAAATTATTTATCATAACTTAATATAAAAAACATGAAGTGTCGGAAACAAGAATAAAAAGCGATTTGAGCGTTTTCATATAAATAATCACTGAAATAGGAAAATTATTCATGGGAAAATAAGGCTAAGAAATAACCTGAAAATTCATATTCTGAAAGTATGTCTTCCAATCCTATCTACTTTTCATAATTATAAATGAATGAAGGTCAATAAATAGAAATAAAAAAGCCTTACAATTAAGTAAGGCTTTTAAATTAGTAAATAAAGTATAAATCTATTTATTAGAAATTCTTATGAATCCATTTCTGTTTGTGAATCCATAGTTGCTCCGGCCCAAATTGCTAAACCAAATGCAGTTTTGTTTACTAGGTCTGCAATATTGTAGATTACATTCACTGTTCCAAGGTCTGCTCCACCACCAAGGTAACCCAGGAAATAACCAATTGGGTAGATTGACCAACCAGCGGTTAAAATTAGCCGTAAAGAATTGAATGCAAATTGACCACCTTTGTTGTTGCTTGCGAGACTTAGTTTTGAGGCTTCTCCTGCAAAAACTTCGTAAATGATATAAATCCATCCTGCCATTCCTATAGCAAAGCCTAATCCCGCATCAATTAATTGAACTTCGCCTAAAAATCCAAATATTAGCATGACTAATGAAGCACCTAATAATTTCCAAAATAATAATGCAGGAACAATGGTAACAGCAGCTAGAATCAGATAAAATTCTATGATTTGCAAAGGAACTGTAACCAACCAATCCATATATCTAAATACAGTGGTAACATCTCCTGCAAGGTGCGCTTCTCTCATGTATAAATAGTGCCAAAAGGCAATACCTGTGACTAAACCTGCCACAGTCATGGATGTTTTCCATTTACCTTTTACATCTCCTCTTTCAACAAAAAAGAACACTGTGGAAGCAAGCATAATAGCAGTAGCAAGCCAGAATGACATTCCAACATAATCATCGGCGAGTAATAACGAACTTAGATACATATTGACTCCATTTTTTAGTTGATATTATTATAATATACTATAACTAATATAAATATGAATCCCTAAAAGGTCAAATAGGTTAGCTTAACACCTCTTTTGATCATTGAAAAAGTTTTATGTAGTTTTGTTCGCAGGAAAAATAGTTAATTGATAAAGTAAAAAAATTATGACTTTTTTTTGGCTTAATATGTGCTGAAAATGGAATTGTAATTTAAAATCCCATGAGAAAGAAAACGGAAGTTTTTACAAAATATTGGGTTTGTTTTTTAATAAAAAATAGTAAAAAAAATATTCAGCACTCTGCATAAGTGCATAATTGTTTGTATATTTCAATGAATTCAAAACATTACAAAATAGCTTAAAAACATAATACCTAAATGAGAAAAAAGTCTATAAAGAAAAAAAGAAAAGATATTACTACTAATGAAAATATTGTTGTCAGTAACAATAAGAAAGTTTGTAATCTTTTTAAAACTAAACCAGAACTCTCAGTAGGATGGATAGATGGAGATGGAAATAGTTTAACTGATCCTGATGATATTAATGACTTTATCAAAAAAGATGGTGTGCCTGAAAAAGAAAAATCTATTACAAGAAAGATGGGCCTTAAGGATGAGATCATTGATGGGAAGATGACTAGAGGCCAAGCAGCTACTGAAATCAAAAATAAGTTAAGACGAAAGAAAGAAAAAGAAGCGGTGGAATATTATAAGAAGTCTATGAAAAATGGTACCTATCAAGGTGATGGTACACAATAGATAATTGAAAAAAATGAGGATGGCACTCGCCTAATTCAACTTTGATATTTTCATTATTTTTTTAAAAAGTAAGGGCATTCCCAATTCATAACCAATCAAATAGTAGTGATAAATAATTTCTCATTTTTATTTTATTTTTTAATTATATTAAAATCTATAAAAAATAATAACACAGTCTTTTTTCTGCTAACTATAGAATGATTATTTTGCAATATTAATTGCATTGACTTATATCTTGATATTCTAAATAATCCTCCACACAAGATGGATAGGGAGGACAGAACTGATTATACTGTAAAAAACAGTATCTTAAATTTGTCAAATTACAAATGCTTTGAGGTAGCTCTCCTGAAAGTTGATTGCCCATTAAGATCAATTCTCTTAGATTAATTATATCCCCAATTCCTGGAGGAATAGGACCTGTGAGGAAGTTACCATCTAATCTCAATGATGTTAAATTAATCAAATTTCCTATCTCTGTTGGAATTAAACCTCCTAGACTGCCACCACGTTCGTAGCTATCAGAGATATCTAAAAAGTTTAAATTAACAAGGTTGCATATTTCTTGTGGAATAGAACCTGTAAACCGGTTGTCTCCTAAATTTAAATAAGTTAGACTATTAAGGTTTCCTATACTTGAGGGAATGGAACCAGATAGGTAATTATGATCTAAGTCTAGATGATTTAAATTTATTAAGTTTCCTATACTAGCTGGAATCGCTCCTGTTAGCTTATTATCCATTAAATTTAAATACGTCAGATTGGTCAAATTACCTATACTAGCTGGAATCACTCCTGTTAGTTCATTATCCTCTAGATTTAGATATCTCAGATTGGTCAAATAACCTATTGTTGAAGGGATGGTTCCTGTTAGTTCATTCTCCTCTAAACTGCTGATATTTAAGCTATCTGTGCTTTCTACGGAATAGACAGTCCCCCATAATATTACTTCAGTTGGAATGATTTCTTCTGGTTTTTCGCCATAATAATCCTCACAACTTATTGTTAGTAAAATTATTAAAGTTAGTAATAGATATGTTATATGTTTCACAATAAATAATCCCTCCTAAAAGATTAAAATAAATTTATTTAAAATATACTAAATGTAAAATTGGAACTTTAATAGGTAAGAAAAAATCTTAAATAATAAGGGATTTTAAATTGAATACACTTTGGTAGAAGTTCCTCTTCCTTTAAGCATAATTTCACCACTTAATTTAGCCTTTTCGTACAGTTCTTTCGTTAAAGCTGTGTGAATTTCACTACTAAAAGAGATATCTGTACCATACTCCTTATTCGCTTGTTCAAGTCTAGCTGCGACATTAACAGTATCACCAATAGTTGTGTATTGAAGCATTTCCTGACTTCCGATATTACCGGCT
>Ga0233432_10001216_pt1 | contig 25008 bp, 34 predicted proteins | sample SI_122_August201_6_FD_179870 | JGI IMG/M metagenome (GOLD analysis project Ga0233432, IMG submission 179870) | Seawater microbial communities from Saanich Inlet, British Columbia, Canada - SI_122_August2016_10_MG | ecosystem: Environmental > Aquatic > Marine > Inlet | place: Canada: British... | reverse complement strand
ATGCGTGGCCTGATGGCGAAGCCGGATGGATCGATTATTGAAACACCGATTACCGCTAACTTCCGTGAAGGACTGAACGTACTCCAGTACTTTATATCTACCCATGGTGCGCGTAAGGGATTGGCCGATACCGCCTTGAAAACAGCGAACTCTGGTTATTTGACGCGTCGCCTGGTTGATATCAGTCAGGATCTGGTCGTTAAAGAAGAAGATTGTGGTACTGATAACGGTTTGACGATGACACCTGTTATTGAGGGTGGCGACATTATTGCACCTCTGGGCGAACTGGTACTGGGTCGTGTTCTGGCACAGGATGCTCTGGACGGTAATGGTGCAACCATTCTTGAAGCTGGCATCCTGATTGATGAAAAATTGGTGGAAATACTGGAAACCAATGGTGTGGACGAAGTTATTGCCCGTTCACCTATCACCTGTGATGCTGATGCCGGTATCTGTCGTATGTGTTACGGCCGAGATCTCGCCCGAGGTCACTTGACCAATATTGGTGAGGCAGTCGGTGTAGTAGCTGCGCAGTCAATCGGTGAGCCTGGTACTCAGTTAACCATGCGTACATTTCATATTGGTGGTGCAGCTTCCCGTGCTACAGCGGCAGACAATGTTCAGGTTAAAACAGACGGTACTATCCATCTGTACAACATGAAAACTGTGCAACGAAAAGATGGTCAGCTGGTTGTGGTATCACGTTCTGGTGAGTTGATAGTTAATGACACCAACGGACGTGAAAAAGAACGTTATAAATTGCCTTATGGTGCAATTATTAATGGTGCAGATCATTCTGAAGTTCAGGTTGGCAATATTGTTGCCAGCTGGGATCCGCATACGCATCCAATTGTTGTTGAAGTTGCTGGTAAGGTCCGTTTCGAAGCCATGGAAGAGGGGCTTTGTGTGAAGCGTCAGACTGACGAAATAACCGGTCTGACCAATATCACTGTTATGGATCCTTCCGAGCGTCCTTCAGCGGGTAAAGAATTACGTCCCGCTATTACGCTGGTTGACGGAAAAGGAAAAGAGTTTAACTTGCCAGGAACGAATGTTCCTGCCCATTACTTCCTGCCTTCAAAAGCTATTGTTGGTGTGGAAAACGGTGTTGATGTGAATATTGGTGATGTAATTGCCCGTATTCCCCAGGAAGGTTCTAAAACTCGTGATATTACTGGTGGTCTGCCTCGTGTTGCTGATTTGTTTGAAGCACGTAAGCCAAAAGAGCCTGCCATTTTGGCCGAAATTTCCGGAACAGTAAGTTTTGGTAAGGAAACCAAAGGCAAGCGTCGACTGGTAATTACGCCAACAGATGGTGTGAATCCGATTGATGGCAGTGATCATTATGAAGTGCTGATTCCGAAATGGCGTCAAATGACGGTCTTCGAAGGGGAATATGTCGAGAAAGGTGAGGTTGTATCTGATGGACCACCAAATCCTCATGACATCCTGCGCCTGAAAGGAGTTGAAGCACTGGCTCGTTTCATCGTGAATGAAGTCCAGGAAGTTTATCGACTCCAGGGTGTGCGTATCAATGACAAGCATATTGAAGTTATTGTTCGCCAGATGTTACGTAAAGCTGAAATCATCCAGATGGGTGACTCTGCATTTATTAAAGGTGAGCAAGTAGAATTCATTCGAGTGCGCAAGGAAAACGCACGCTTGAGGGATGAAGAAAAAGAAATCGTGAAATTTGAGCGGGTTTTGCTTGGTATCACTAAAGCATCTCTGGCAACAGAGTCGTTCATTTCTGCGGCATCTTTCCAGGAAACCACGCGTGTATTGACAGAGGCTGCGGTCACTGGCAAGCGTGATTACCTGCAAGGTCTCAAGGAAAACGTTGTTGTAGGACGACTGATTCCTGCTGGTACAGGGCTTTCCTATCATGCAAACAGGAAGCGCATTGCCGAGGCCCGTTTGTCTGAAGACACAGTGTCAGCCAGTGAAGTGGAAGCTGCACTAAGTGAAGCACTTGCAGAATCAGAAAGTGCTGCAGCAGCGGAAGCGGCAGAGGATTAAACCAGTCACAAGTCGCAAGTCACAAGTCTCAAGCAAAAGCCGTTACTTTCAGCTGGCAACTTGTAACTTGTAACTTGAGACTTGTGACTAGTATGAGTTGACTAGGTGGGGCGTGATCATTACAATCGCGCCTCTTTTTTAAATAAACAAAGAATTTCGGAGCAATAGATGGCGACTGTTAACCAACTGGTTCGCAAGCCCAGGAAAAGCAAGCTCGACAAGAGTGATGTTCCCGCGTTGCAGGGTTGCCCGCAACGTCGTGGCGTCTGTACTCGTGTCTATACTACAACACCTAAAAAGCCGAACTCGGCACTGCGTAAAGTATGTCGTGTACGACTGACTAACGGTTACGAAGTGACTTCATATATCGGTGGCGAAGGCCATAACCTGCAGGAACATTCCGTGATCCTGATCAGGGGCGGTAGGGTTAAAGACCTGCCGGGTGTTCGTTATCACACTGTTCGTGGCTCTCTGGATACTTCCGGTGTTGCTGACAGAAAGCAGGGTCGTTCCAAGTACGGAACCAAACGACCTAAGTAACTCTTTATAACGGAAGTTATAAATAATTAAATCATTACAGTAAGGCCGGATTTTGAGACAACTCATTAATGCCGGATAAGCCTGAAGAGAGATAAGTATGCCAAGAAGAAGAGTTGTAGCTAAACGGGAAGTTCTTCCCGATCCCAAGTTCGGTAACAAAACCCTTGCGAAGTTTATGAACCATGTAATGGTTGATGGCAAGAAATCTGTTGCAGAAAAAATTGTCTACGGCGCTCTTGCAGTAGTCGCTGACAAATCCGGTAAAGATCCTCTGGAAGCCTTTGAGCTTGCTCTGGACAATATTGCTCCTCTGGTGGAAGTTAAATCCCGCCGTGTGGGTGGTGCTACCTATCAGGTGCCTGTGGAAGTACGTCCCGATCGACGTCATGCACTGGCGATGCGCTGGTTAGTAGATCATGCCCGTAGTCGTGGCGAGAAATCCATGGCTTTGCGTCTGGCTGGCGAGATTTCTGATGCAGCCGAAGGCCGTGGCAGTGCTGTCAAAAAACGTGAAGATGTCCATCGCATGGCAGAAGCCAACCGCGCTTTCTCACATTATCGTTTTTAAACCAGGTTCTATTTCCGCTCTGAGATTGTTGAGGTTTTTACTGTGCCCAGAAAAACTCCACTAAGCCGATATCGAAATATAGGTATTGTTGCTCATGTGGATGCAGGCAAAACCACAACAACCGAAAGAGTGCTTTTCTATACTGGTATTTCCCACAAAATAGGTGAAGTGCATGACGGTGCAGCCGTCATGGACTGGATGGAACAAGAGCAGGAGCGTGGTATTACTATCACCTCTGCTGCCACTACCTGTTTCTGGAGTGGCATGGACCAGCAGTTTGACGAACACCGGGTTAATATCATCGATACTCCCGGACACGTTGACTTCACCATTGAAGTGGAACGTTCCCTGCGCGTATTGGACGGCGCTGTAGTGGTCTTGTGTGCAAGCTCAGGGGTACAGCCCCAGACAGAAACAGTTTGGCGCCAGGCCAACCGCTATGAAGTGCCTCGTATTGTTTTTGTAAACAAAATGGATCGGGCAGGTGCTGACTATTTAAAAGTTGTTCAGCAAATGAAAGAGCGCCTTGGTGCTAACCCTGTTCCTATCCAGCTCGCCATTGGCGCTGAGGATGAATTCAAGGGTGTCATTGATCTGATCAAGATGAAACGCATCATCTGGAATGAAGCCGATCAGGGTGTAACTTTTGAATATGGCGTAATTCCAGATGACATGTTGCCTGAATGTGAGAAATGGCGGTCAGAATTGATTGAAGCAGCCGCTGAAGCCAATGATGAACTCATGAATAAATATCTGGAAGGGGAAGAGTTAACTGAAGCTGAGATCAAACATGGCCTCAGGGTAAGAACGCTGGCAAATGAAATCGTGCTGACCCTTTGTGGCTCTGCCTTTAAAAACAAAGGCGTTCAGGCAATGCTGGATTCAGTTATAGAATTCATGCCTGCACCGATCGAAGTTAAAGCTATTGAAGGTATTTTGGAGGATGGTGTCACTCTGGAGGCCCGTGAGGCTGATGATAGCGCGCCATTTGCTGCTCTGGCTTTTAAAATTGCTACCGACCCTTTTGTGGGCACACTGACTTTTTTCCGTGTGTACTCAGGCACCCTGAAATCTGGCGATTCGGTTTATAACCCGCTAAAAGCCAAAAAAGAACGTGTTGGCCGGATGGTGCAAATGCATGCCAACTCCCGTGAAGAAATTAAAGAAGTACTTGCTGGCGATATTGCCGCAGCAATCGGACTGAAAGATGTTACCACCGGTGAAACACTGTGTAGCCTCGATAATGTCATTACCCTGGAGAAAATGGATTTCCCGGAACCTGTTATTTCTGTTGCTGTAGAGCCAAGAACACAGGTAGATCAGGAAAAAATGGGTATTGCGCTCGGCAAACTGGCCCAGGAAGATCCTTCATTCCGGGTGGAAACAGATGAAGAGTCAGGCCAAACCATTATTTCGGGTATGGGTGAGCTTCATTTGGATGTGTTGGTTGACCGTATGCGGCGGGAATTTGGTGTTGAAGCTAATATTGGTAAGCCTCAGGTTGCGTATCGTGAAACGATCCGAAAAATTGTCGAAATAGAAGGAAAGCATGTAAAGCAATCAGGTGGTCGTGGGCAATATGGTCATGTCTGGTTGCGCCTTGAGCCATTACCCGCTGACTCAGAATACGAATTTGTTAATGAAATTGTCGGTGGTGCAGTGCCCCGGGAATATATTCCGGCGGTCGACAAAGGTGTTCAGGAACAGATGCAAAATGGCTGCCTGGCTGGATACCCACTGCTGGCTATGAAAGTGACTTTATATGATGGTTCCTTCCATGATGTGGATTCCAGTGAAATGGCATTTAAGATTGCAGGCTCCATGGCATTAAAAAAAGGCGCTTTAGAGGCCAATGCGGCTTTGCTGGAGCCGGTAATGCAGGTGGAGGTTGTTACACCTGAAGAATACATGGGCGATGTGATGGGTGATTTGAACCGTCGCCGCGGCATTGTTCAGGGTATTGAAGACAGCTCTTCCGGGAAAGTAATTAATGCCGAAGTACCCTTAGCAGAGATGTTTGGTTACTCAACAGACCTGCGATCTGCTACTCAGGGGCGGGCAACCTATACCATGGAGTTTACCAAGTACGCAGAAGTGCCTTCAGCTGTTGCCAGCTCGATTATCGAAAAAGGCGCTTAAAATATTGAATAATAAGCATATTATCATTATTCGAGTGTCTGTATTCGAGAAGAATTCCGGATAAAAAAGAAGAGAGTAAAGAAAGCTCTCATTATTTCTTAATTTAACGGCTAAACTCCTTGACTCTACGGGGTCTCGCACGTAATATTTGCGCTCTTTTTTCGAGGTGAAATCAAAATTTGGTTTCACCTCTTTTAAATGTTCTTTAACAACTTTATTGATGTCGGGAGATGTTGGTCATATGCAGAACCAGCGAATCAGAATTAGGCTAAAAGCCTTTGATCACCGCTTGATTGACCAGTCTACACAGGAACTGGTGAATACCGCTAAACGTACTGGTGCTTATGTCAGAGGTCCGATTCCTCTGCCTACCAGGAAGGAGCGATTTACGATTCTTGTCTCTCCACATGTCAATAAAGATGCGCGCGACCAGTATGAAATTCGTACTCACAAGCGCTTGCTCGACATTGTTGAGCCGACTGAGAAATTTGTTGAAGCATTGATGCAGTTGAACCTTGCTGCCGGTGTTGAAGTACAAATCAGTCTAGGTAAGAGCGAACCAAAAAGCGGTAAGTAGCGCTTTTTATTAAAGGCTTGAAGAATAAAGCCTTAAAGAATTTTTTAGGTGGTAAGTGTCTGTAGCCAAAACTACTGGCACTCTAAATACATAAACTTTGCCAGGTTCCTTACAGGGCCCAGGCAGTACACATAACATGGTGTAATGCGAAAGCAGCCATAGTGGGTTAAAGCCCCTTACACGATGAGGTAAGATAATGTCGATTGGCTTAGTCGGTCGAAAAAGCGGTATGACCCGCATTTTCACCGAATCCGGGTCCTCTATACCCGTTACAGTGGTAGAAGTTCTGCCGAACAGGGTTACTCAGGTGAAAACCGTCGAAACAGACGGTTACAGCGCTGTGCAAGTAACTACTGGGTCTGTAAAAGGCTCCCATGTCTCCAAATCCGAAGCAGGTCAGTATTCCAAGGCGGGCATTGATGCCGGTCGCGGTTTCTGGGAGTTTCGTGATGAGCAAGCAGCCTTCGCTGAAAAGGATGTGGCACCTGGCTTTGAGTTCACAGTAGATACATTTGCTGAAGGGCAAATTGTAGATGTTACTGGTACTTCAAAAGGTAAGGGATTCCAGGGTGTAATCAAGCGCCACAATTTCACCATGCAAGATGCTACTCACGGTAACTCATTGTCACATCGCGCCCCTGGTTCGATCGGACAATGCCAAACACCGGGTCGTGTCTGGAAAGGCAAAAAAATGGCCGGCCAGATGGGTAACGTGAAGGTCACTACCCAGGGTCTGGAAGTAGTAAGAGTCGATACTGATAATAATTTGATTCTCATTAAGGGCTCTGTTCCTGGAGCTACGGGGTCAGATGTCATTATCTCGCCAACTGTTAAAACCAAAACGTCTTCTGAGGGGTAAGCAATGGATTTGAATGTTGCACTGCCTGGTAAGAAGGCAGCAAAAAAAGTTTCCGTATCTGACGATAGCTTTGCCAAAGAATTTAACGAAAGCCTGGTTCACCAGGTCGTAGTTACCTATCTTGCCGGAGCGCGTCAGGGCACTGTAAAGCAGAAAACCCGATCTGAAGTTAGTGGTGGTGGTAAGAAACCATGGCGTCAGAAGGGAACTGGGCGTGCTCGTGCAGGTACTACAAGAGGGCCAATCTGGCGCTCTGGTGGCGTAACCTTCGCAGCTCGACCACAGGATCACTCCAAAAAAATTAACAAGAAAATGTATCGTGGAGCATTACGTTGCATCTTTTCTGAACTGGTTCGTCAGGACCGCCTTCTCGTTGTAGATGATTTCAAAGTCGATTCCCATAAAACAAAAGGGCTTATCGATAAATTGACTGAATATGACTTGCAGAATGTACTGATTGTTAGCGATGAGGTTGATGAAAACCTTTATCTTGCTTCCCGCAATCTTCACAAGGTTGATGTTCTGGATGCTGCAGGTGTTGATCCCGTTAGCTTGATTGGTTTTGAGAAGGTAATGATTACATTACCTGCGCTCAAGAAAGTAGAGGGGATGCTGGCATGAATCAGGAAAGAATGTTGACCATAGTATTGGGCCCTCATGTTTCTGAGAAGAGCTCTATCATTTCTGAAATGAATAATCAGGTTACTTTCAAAGTGGCCAGAGATGCTACCAAGCCTGAAATCAAGAAAGCAATTGAAGGCCTGTTTAATGTTGAAGTGAAAGAAGTTCAGGTCTTGAATGTGAAAGGTAAAAGAAAGCGCACGGCTAAAGGCAAAATGCGGACTCGTGTGAGCTGGAAAAAAGCATATATCCGTCTTGAGCAGGGTCATGAAATTGACTTTGCAGAGATGGGTTAAAGGAGAGCGTAGAAAATGGCAGTTATAAAATCAAAACCTACCTCCCCTGGACGTCGTTTCGTCGTTAAAGTGGTTAATCCTGATCTTCACAAGGGCGCACCTTATGCTCCTCTTGTTGAAGCTCAGCATAAAAATGGCGGGCGTAATAATGCTGGACGTATCACGCGCAGACATTGTGGTGGTGGTCATAAGCAGAAATACCGAATTATTGATTTCAAACGTAACAAGGACAATATCCCGGCAACTATAGAAAGGCTGGAATATGATCCAAATCGCAGTGCAAACATTGCATTGTTGAAGTATGCGGATGGTGAACGACGCTACATAATTGCCCCGGGCAAAGTAAGTGCGGGTGACGAAATTATTTCTGGTGAAACTACGCCAATGAAGCCTGGCAATTGCTTACCTATACGTAATATACCAATGGGTAGCACCTTGCATTGCATTGAAATGAAACCTGGCAAAGGTGCGCAAATTGCACGCAGTGCTGGTACTTCAGCTCAGTTGGTGGCCAGAGACGGTCAATATGCCACTTTGCGTCTGCGCTCAGGTGAAATGCGTAAAGTATTATCTGACTGCCGTGCAGTACTGGGAGAGGTATCTAACAGTGAGCATAACCTGCGTTCTCTGGGTAAAGCAGGTGCTAAACGCTGGCGTGGTGTCAGGCCAACAGTTCGTGGTGTTGCCATGAACCCGGTAGACCATCCACATGGTGGTGGTGAAGGCCGTACTTCCGGTGGCAGACATCCTGTTTCACCCTGGGGTACACCGACTAAAGGTTACAAGACTCGTACGAATAAACGAACGGATAAACTTATTGTTCGCCGTCGTCGTGCTAGCAGATAAAGAATTAGAGGAAAACTAAAGTGCCAAGATCATTAAAGAAAGGACCATTTATTGACCTTCACCTGCTGAAGAAAGTGCAGGTTGCTGCGGACAGTAATGACAGAAGGCCGATCAAAACCTGGTCCAGGCGATCCATGATCTCTCCGGACATGTTGGGTCTGACAATTGCCGTACACAATGGCCGTCTACATGTACCTGTGCTGATTTCGGAAGATATGGTCGGGCACAAGCTTGGAGAATTTGTTGTCACAAGAACCTATCGTGGACACGTTGCAGATAAAAAAGCACGTTAATCCCGCAGATTCTAATGGTAAAGAGTGACAGTACACAGAGGTAAGAATGATGGAAGTTTCAGCAAAATTAAGTACAGCCAAATTATCGGCCCAGAAAGCCAGGCTTGTTGCTGATCAGATTCGTGGTAAAGGTGTAGAAGAAGCGCTAGAGCTTCTTACTTATAGCCCAAAGAAAGCGGCTGACCTGATCAAGAAAGTTTTGAATTCAGCAATTGCCAATGCCGAGCACAATGAAGGTGTTGATATTGATGAGCTGAGAGTGTCCAGTATTTATGTGGATGAGGGAATGACGTTAAAACGTATTCGTCCTCGCGCAAAGGGTAGAGCCGATCGTATTTTGAAACGCTCTTGTCACATTACAGTAAAAGTCGCCGATAGCGAATAAAGATACAGAAGCTTCGACCATGCTGGTGAAGGTAATCCTTTCGATTACTTCGCAGGCTAAAAGCTTAGGTTAATAAAGAGAGGATATATGGGTCAGAAAGTACACCCGACAGGCATAAGACTGGGTATTGTTAAAAAGCATACTTCCGTCTGGTATGCAGGCGGCAGAGACTACGCCAGGTATTTACTCGAGGATATGGAAGTACGCGACCTGGTGAAAAAGAAGCTGGCAGCAGCATCTGTTTCCAGAGTTGAGATTGAGCGTCCCGCTCAAACTGCCCGGGTTACTGTTTTCACTGCGAGACCAGGAATTGTTATTGGCAAGAAGGGCGAAGATGTTGAAAAGCTTCGTACAGAATTAAGCAAAAAAATGGGTGTGCCTGTGCACATCAACATCGAAGAGATTCGTAAGCCGGATCTGGACGCCCAGTTAGTTGCTGACAGTGTTGCGCAGCAGCTTGAGCGCCGAGTAATGTTCCGTCGAGCAATGAAGCGTGTTATGCAAAATGCCATGCGTCAAGGCGCTGAAGGTATAAAAGTACAGGTCAGTGGTCGTCTTGGTGGTGCAGAAATTGCCCGCTCAGAACGTTATCACGAAGGTCGCGTACCTTTGCATACACTCAGAGCAGATATTGACTATGCCACCAGTGAGTCATTAACCACTTACGGTATTATTGGTGTGAAGGTATGGATCTTTAAAGGTGAAGTTTTCGACACTGTAGAAGTTCCTGAAACTGAACCAAAAAAGAATTCTTAAGAGGTAGTTAAGGATGTTACAACCGAAGCGAACCAAATTTCGCAAGCAAATGAAAGGCCGTAATCGTGGTCTGGCCCATCGTGGCAGCAGTATCAGTTTCGGCGAATATGGTTTGAAGGCTGTCAGCCGTGGTCGTTTGACAGCTCGTCAGATTGAATCTGCCCGTCGTGCACTAACGCGTCATGTAAAACGTGGTGGGAAAATCTGGATTCGCGTTTTTCCTGACAAGCCAATTACCCAGAAACCTCTTGAGGTAAGACAGGGTAAAGGTAAGGGTAATGTTGAATACTGGGTAGCCCAGATTCAGCCTGGCAAGGTGTTGTTTGAAATTGAAGGTGTGAGTGAAGAAATTGCAGCAGAAGCATTTGCTCTGGCTTCATCGAAACTTCCTTTCGCAACAAAATTTGCTAAAAGGGTAGTAATGTAATGGCTAAATACATAACAAGCGAGTTGAGAGAAAAGTCAGTTGTAGAACTTAATGAAGTTCTCGTTGAGCTTTTACGTGACCAATTTAATTACCGCATGCAGAAATCTACTGGCCAGCTAGGTCAGACGCATATGGTGACTGCAGTACGCAAAGATATTGCCAGGGTAAAAACCCTGATTAATGAAAAACGGTCTTGAAAGAAGTATTGATCAGGCCCATTAAAGAGAACAGGTTTTAGAAAAAATGACAGAAGCCGTTGAAAAAGATTTGAAAAATACCGCGACAGAAGAGTCTGCCGCAGGTGCTGAGAAGAGTGCGCGTACTGCTACTGGCAGGGTTGTCAGCAACAAGATGGACAAGTCCATTACTGTGCTGGTTGAAAGGCGTGTAAAGCACCCTGTGTATAGTAAATATTTGACTAAATCTTCCAGGCTTCATGCCCATGATGAGGCTAATGAATGTCAAACTGGTGATTCTGTCACTATTAAAGAAGTTCGCCCAATATCCAAAACCAAGACCTGGGCGCTGGTTTCAATTGATGAAAAAGCCACCATCGTTTAAAGATATTTGCAAAGAGTTTAGAAAAGAGTTTAGAAAAGAGTTTAGAAAAGATTAAAAGATACTGGCGTAACAAAAATTACGTCAGGAAATAAAAAATATTAGTTTAAAGATAAAGAGTTGTTAAATACCCAAGGGTTTTTAACATCGGAGAAGTTAGATGATTCAAGTTCAGTCCTATATGGATGTGGCAGATAACAGCGGTGCCAGAAAAGTGATGTGCATCAAGGTTCTTGGTGGATCTCATCGTCGTTACGCCAGAATTGGTGATGTAATCAAGGTTACAGTTAAAGAAGCCATTCCAAGAGGCAAGGTCAAAAAAGGCCAGGTACTGAGTGCACTCGTTGTCCGAACCAAGAGTGGTGTACGACGTGCGGACGGATCCTTGATCAAGTTTGATGATAATGCAGCAATCCTGTTAAACGCTCAGGATGCTCCTATTGGAACTCGTGTTTTCGGACCGGTTACCAGGGAACTGCGAAATGAGAAATTCATGAAAATTATTTCTCTGGCGCCGGAAGTATTGTAGGAGCGGTTTTAACCGCGAATTTTTCGGGACTAAAGTCCCTCCTACAGATGGTTAACCAGAAGTTGAAATTGAGAAAAGTACAATGCAGAAATTGAAACGTGATGATGAAGTGATTGTGATTGCCGGTAAAGACAAGGGCAAGCGCGGAAAGATCACCCGCGTGCTGGATAATGGTCGGCTGATTGTCTCTGGCATCAACATGGTGAAGCGCCATACCAAACCTAATCCAAATCTTGGCAAACAGGGCGGTATTGTCGAGAAAGAAGCCGCCATTCAGATTTCCAATGTTGCTATATTCAACTCGAAAGCGGATAAGGCTGATCGTGTAGGAATTAGTGTTAATGACAGTGGCGAAAAAGTCAGAGTTTATAAATCTGACAATTCGTCTATTGATTAGAATTAGTAGATAGACAAACGATAAACAAAGACAGGTTATATAAAGATCATGGCTCGTTTAAGAGATTTTTACAAAAATGAAGTGATGAAAGAGCTGAATAATCAGTTCTCTTATCAGAATCCAATGGAAATACCCAAAATTACCAAAGTGGTAATTAATATGGGTAGCGGTGAATTCGGCGACAAAAAGGTTCTGGAAAATGCCTTGGGTGACATGACCAAGATAAGTGGCCAGAAACCTGTTGTGAATCTTGCCCGTAAATCTGTTGCTGGTTTCAAGGTTCGTGAAGGTTGGCCCGTCGGTTGTAAAGTAACTTTACGGGGCGAGCGTATGTATGAATTTCTGGATCGACTTGTATCTGTGGCAATTCCGCGAATTCGTGACTTCAGGGGACTAAGCGCCAAATCATTTGATGGTCGCGGAAATTATGCAATGGGTGTTACAGAGCAGATTATTTTCCCTGAGATTGAATACGACAAGATCGACACACTCCGTGGTATGGATATTACGATTACTACCACGGCAAAAAATGATGCTGAAGGTCGAGCTTTGTTGCGAGCAATGAATTTCCCATTAAAAGGTGAGGCAGCTCCTGCAGCTAGCGCCTGATAGTGTTTTGATAATTATTATAGATAGAAGATCTAAGTTTAAAGAAGGCAAGAGAAAATAAGTTATGGCTAAAACTTCAATGATTGAAAGAGAACACAAGCGCACCAAATTGGTTGCCAAGTACGCTGAAAAACGTACTGCGCTTAAAGCTGTACTGAAAAGTCAGACAGCCTCTGACGAAGAGAAATGGGATGCCCAGGTAAAATTGCAGAAGCTTCCCAGGGATGCGAGTCCTACTCGTCAGCGTAATCGTTGTAAAGTTACAGGCCGACCACATGGTGTATATCGTAAATTTGGATTGTGCCGAAATAAATTACGTGAACATGCCATGAAAGGTGATGTTCCCGGTCTGACCAAAGCCAGCTGGTAAAAACCAATAGCTGGAAAGTGATTTTCACCGGTCAGCATGATAGAGATAGAGGAATAGATTAATGAGTATGTCAGACCCCATTGCAGATTTACTGACACGTATAAGGAATGCCCAGATGGCTGGTCTTCCTGATGTGTCCTGCCCGTCTTCAAAAATCAAACAGGCTATCCTGGATGTGCTGAAGCAGGAAGGATATATCAATGGGTATTCAGTCAATGATGACCTGGTGAAGCCACAAATTAATATTGACCTTAAATATTTTAATGGCAAACCTGTTATAGAGTCCTTGCATCGTGGCAGTCGTCCTGGTTTGCGTTTATACACCGGTAAAGACGATATTCCAGAAGTTCAGGCTGGCCTGGGTATTAGTGTTATTTCCACTAATAAAGGGTTGATGACTGATAAAGCTGCCAAGAATGCCGGTATCGGTGGTGAGATTCTCTGTACAGTTTTTTAATCAGTAGCAATACAAGAAACTATTTAGTAAATACAAGTTATAACAGTTTAAAAGAGCAGGATTATGTCAAGAATAGCAAACAGTCCAGTCGATCTGCCTAAGGGCGTCGAGGTGAATATAGCCAACGGCCTTGTTTCAATAAAAGGAAGCAATGGTTCCCTTGACCTGCAATTGCATGATCTGGTGGATATCGTCAATGAAGATAATCAGCTGAAGTTGTCTGCAAAGAAAACAAGCAAAGAAGCTGTAGCCATGACTGGAACTTTCCGTTCCCTGGTTAACAACATGGTAGTGGGTGTCAGTGATGGTTTCGAAAAGAAACTGGAGCTAATCGGAGTTGGTTACAGAGCTAAAGCAGAAGGTAAAAAAATCAACCTGACTGTTGGCTATTCACACCCAATTGATTATCCATTGCCCGAAGGTATTACTGCAGACACTCCTACTCAGACAGAGATCGTGATCAAGGGTGCTGACAAACAAAAAGTAGGTCAGGTTGCTGCAGAAATCAGAAAGTTCAGACCACCCGAGCCTTATAAGGGTAAAGGTATTCGCTACTCTGACGAACGTGTATTCAGAAAAGAAGCGAAGAAGAAGTAATAGTTAAAAATTAGTTTAAAGACATTAGGAAGAAGAGATAAAACTATGAACGAGAAGAAAACATCTCGTCTGAGACGCGCCAAAAGATCACGGGCAAAAATCAGCGAATTGCGGGTAAACCGCCTTTGCATATACAGAAGTCCCCGCCATATCTATGCGCAGGTGATTTCTCCTGATCATCAGGTGCTGGCAACCGCTACTTCACTGGGCGAAAAGAAAACTGGCAATGTTGAGTCTGCTGTTCAGGTAGGCAAAGAGATTGCAGAGAAAGCCAAAGCAGCAGGTGTCACTACAGTCGCTTTTGATCGTAGTGGGTATCAGTACCACGGTCGTGTTAAAGCTCTTGCAGATGCTGCACGTGAAAATGGATTGGAATTCTAGGTAAACGGTTTAGACAAATGGCATATAAAAAAGAACAGAACAAAAACGAAGAAGGCATGCAGGAAAAGCTGATTCAGGTAAACCGTGTAGCCAAAGTGGTTAAAGGTGGCCGAATTTTTGGTTTTACTGCGCTCACTGCCGTTGGTGATGGGAATGGCAAAGTTGGCTTTGGACGCGGAAAAGCGCGTGAAGTGCCTCTGGCAATCCAGAAAGCTATGGAAGCTGCTCGTCGCAATATGATTAGCGTCAAACTTGACGGTGATACTTTGCAATACCCAATTAAAGCCAGGCACGGCGCTTCCAAGATCTATATGCAGCCTGCCTCTGAAGGTACCGGTGTTATTGCCGGTGGCGCAATGCGTGCGATTCTGGAGCTAGCCGGTGTACATAATGTACTGGCGAAATGTTATGGCTCAACTAACCCTGTCAATGTGGTTAGAGCAACGTTTAAAGGATTGCAGACAATGCGTGCTCCTGAAGAAATTGCAGCAAAACGTGGCAAAACTGTTGAAGAGATTATTGGATAAATTGTCGGATTAGTAAGAAATCCTGATAAATAAAAATTTAAAGATTCAAGTAACTGAAAGATAGAGTAAGAAATCATGGCAGCAAATAAAGTTAAAGTTACTCTTTTGAAAAGCCCTATCGGAGCTTTGAAAGCGCATAAAGCCTGTCTCACTGGACTTGGCCTGAGGCGTATTCGTCATTCAGTGGAAGTGGAAGATACACCAGCTGTACGTGGCATGATCAATAAAGTGATCCATATGATTAAAGTGGAAGACTGAACTGAAATAGCTTTAATTATAGATAAATAATTACTTATTACAGAAATGAAAACTATTTATTACAGAAATAAAAACTATGACAACTGATACTACTATGCAATTGAATACATTGGCTCCAGTTCCTGGCTCTATCCAGGAAAAGAAACGTGTCGGCCGAGGTATAGGTAGCGGACATGGTAAAACCGCGGGACGTGGTCACAAAGGCCAAAAATCTCGTTCGGGTGGCGGTGTGCGTCCAGGTTTTGAAGGCGGTCAGATGCCTTTGCAAAAACGTGTTCCAAAATTTGGTTTTTATTCTCGAATTGGTAGCGTCACTGAAGAAGTTCGTACATCTGAGCTTAATAAAGTTGAAGGCGGTGTTATCAATATTGAGACTTTGGAAAAAGCCAATATCATCAAACGTAATACCAAGCGTGTGAAAATTATGCTTTCCGGTGATGTGACTACTGCTGTGACTGTAGAGGGCTTAAGTGTAACCAAAGGTGCAAGATCTGCGATTGAAGCAGCAGGTGGCAAGGTTATAGACGCTATTGAGAAGCCTAAAGGCAAAAAAGTTAAACAAGTAAAAAAAGAAGCAAGCGCTTAAACTGCATTAGCTTAACGAATTTCACGAATTAAAGAGTAATCGGGATAGATATTTAACATGGCGACTCCAGGAATGAGACCAGGAAAAGCAGACGGGTTGGCTGAATTAAAAGCCAGACTTGCTTTTGTGCTGTTCGCAATTTTGGTATACCGCATAGGTACGCATATCCCTGTTCCTGGTATTAATCCTGATCAGCTGCAAGCACTGTTTAATCAGAATCAGGGTACATTCCTGGGCTTGTTTAATATGTTTTCTGGTGGTGCCATTGAGCGTATGAGTATTTTTGCTCTGGGTATTATGCCTTATATTACTGCGTCTATTATTATGCAGTTATTAACTGCTACCACTCCGCAGTTAGAACAATTAAAGAAAGAAGGTGAATCTGGTCGTCGTAAAATCAGTCAGTACACTCGTTATGGTGCACTGCTTTTTGCTTCTGTTCAGGCTGTTGCTATCACCACGGGTTTATTATCCCAGTTAGCTTTTAATGCAAATTTCAGCTTTTATTTCACAGCATTTGTTTCACTGGTTACCGGTGCCATGTTTCTTATGTGGCTGGGCGAACAAATCACTGAAAGGGGCGTTGGTAATGGTATTTCATTACTGATCTTCGCTGGTATCGTGGCGGGCTTGCCCGCAGCAATCGGACAATCACTGGAACAGGCAGCTGAAGGTCAGATTCAACCGATAGCACTATTTATCGTTGCCGTAATTGCAGCAGTGGTGATTGCTTGTGTAGTTTTTGTAGAAAGAGCACAACGCAGAATTACTGTAAATTATGCGCCACGTCAGCAAGGCCGCAAGATGTATCAGGGACAATCCAGCCATTTACCTTTGAAGGTGAACATGGCGGGTGTAATTCCGGCAATTTTTGCCAGCAGCTTTTTGTTATTTCCTGCATCTCTGGGTCAATGGTTTGGTCAGAATGAAGGTATGCAATGGATGGCAGATCTGGCACTGATACTCGGACCTGGCCAACCACTATATATACTTGTATTTGCTACATTAATTGTCGCTTTTTGCTTTTTCTATACTTCGCTGGTTTTTAACCCGAAAGAGATTGCAGACAATTTGAGAAAATCCGGTGCTTTTATCCCGGGTATCCGACCAGGTGAGCAGACTGCTACTTATGTGGACAGCGTGATGACCCGACTCACTATGTTTGGTGCGGTTTACATTACGATGATTTGTTTATTACCCCAGTTCCTGCAGGTAGCGGCCAATGTGCCTTTCCAGTTGGGCGGGACTTCACTACTTATTGTAGTGGTTGTATGTATGGATTTTATGTCACAGATTCAGTCTCATCTGATGTCTCATCAGTATGAATCCCTGATGAAGAAGTCCAACATTGGGTCATTCAAGCGATAGTTAATAGATATTGCTTTAAGAGGTTTGGAGAAGATTCATGAAAGTCAGAGCATCAGTAAAAAAAGTATGTCGTAACTGCAAAGTTATTAAACGCGGCGGTGTTGTAAGAGTGATTTGCAAGGAACCACGCCATAAACAGCGACAGGGTTAAATTAACCTTTCGTCTGTTGGCTTGATTTTTAGCAGGCCAGACGATAAGCTAGCGCGCTTTTTTACTGGCACCTGCAGGCTGAATTGAACAAGAACGAACAACGACTGAATAATGAAGAAATAATATAGATAAGTAGTTGATATTTAAAGATATTTAATAAGCAGATAACGTTGCAAAGCAACGCTGTTAACAAAAGAAACATTGGAGTTAGCATATGGCCCGTATTGCCGGAGTCAACATACCAGATAACAAACATATCGTGATTTCACTGCGTTATGTATTCGGTATTGGTCCTACAAAAGCACAAGCACTGTGTGATATGACTGGTATTACACCGAACACTAAAGTAAGCGATCTTAGTGAAGAGCAGCTTGACTCTATACGAAATGAAATCACCAAAATGACTGTTGAAGGTGATTTGCGTCGTGAAATCTCCATGAACATCAAACGTTTGATGGATCTGGGCTCCTATCGTGGTATTCGACATCGTCGTAGTCTGCCGGTTAATGGTCAGCGAACTAAAACGAATGCCAGAACTCGTAAAGGGCCACGTAAACCAATTCGTAGATAAGCATTAACAATGACTGTTTTTGAAATAGTTTTAAAAACAGTACGAAAAGAACAGAAAGAAAATAGTTAATACAGGAAGAACAGTAAATGGCTAAACCCGGAGCAACTCGCAAGAAAGCAAGAGTAGCCGTCAATGATGGTGTGGCACACATCCATGCGTCATTTAATAACACGATTATTACTATTACTGATCGTCAGGGTAATGCACTGACCTGGGCAACTTCTGGCGGTTCCGGATTCCGTGGCTCAAGAAAGAGCACCCCGTTTGCTGCACAGGTTGCAGCAGAGCGTGCTGGTAAAGCTGCTGTTGAAGCCTACAGTCTCAAAAATGTAGATGTCAGGGTGAATGGTCCAGGACCTGGACGTGAATCCGCAGTCAGAGCACTGAATTCATGTGGCCTGAAAATTAGCAATATTACTGATGTTACTCCAATTCCACATAATGGATGTCGACCACCTAAACGTCGTCGTGTGTAACTGCTGGATAAAATTTAAAATAGTTAAAAGACTAAAGTTAAAAGATAAGAGAAAACTGGAAAATAGAGTATGGCACGATACATAGGACCAAAATGTAAATTATCCAGAAGGGAAGGTACTGATCTTTTCCTGAAGAGTGGCGTACGTGCACTGGATGATAAATGTAATCTTGAAGCTGTACCTGGACAACATGGCAACCGCCGTTCACGTCTGTCCGATTATGGTGTGCAGCTGCGTGAAAAGCAGAAAGTACGCCGCATGTATGGCGTGCTTGAAAAGCAGTTCCGTAATTACTATAAGGAAGCAGCTCGTTTGAAAGGTGCTACCGGTGAAAACCTGCTGCAGCTTCTTGAATCAAGATTAGACAATGTTGTTTATCGAATTGGTTTTGGTGCCACTCGTGCAGAGGCCAGACAGCTGGTTTCCCATAAGGCAATCCAGGTTAATGGACAAACTGTCAATATTGCTTCTTACCAGGTTTCTGATGGCGATGTCATCACAGTTCGTGAAAAAGCCAAAAACCAGATGCGCATCAAATCAGCTCTAGATCAGGCTGCTAGTCGACTGCAAATAGAGTGGATTGATGTGAACATCGACAAGTTAGAAGGTGTTTTCAAAAACAAGCCGGAGCGCAGTGAACTGTCTTCCGAAATCAATGAAAGCTTGATCGTTGAGCTTTACTCGAAATAACGTTCAGTCATTACCAGGTCTGAGAGGAATTCCATGCAAATTTCGTTAGCTGACTTTCTGACACCTCAAGTTATTCAGGTTGAAGAATTTGATAAGTGTCATTCAAAAGTAGTACTGGAGCCATTGGAAAGGGGCTTCGGCCATACACTGGGCAATGCCTTGCGCAGGATTTTATTATCCTCCATGCCTGGTTGTGCCGTAGAAGAAGTGGAAATTGATGGTGTAGTCCATGAATACAGCACAATTGAAGGTGTGCAGGAAGATGTCATTGAAATCATCCTGAACCTTAAAGGTCTGGCTGTGATTCTCGAAGGTAAAGATGAAGTTGTTCTTAATCTGAACAAAAGTGGTAAAGGTCCGGTTACTGCCGGTGACATCACTTTGGAACAGGATGTTGAAATTATAAATCCTGAGCACCTTATCTGTAACCTGAATGAAAATGGTGCTATCAACATGCACATCAAAATTGGTGTTGGTCGTGGTTATGCACCTGTTGATACAAGAATTGATGCAGATGAGGAAACTCGTGCTGTTGGCAAACTGATGCTGGATGCGTCCTACACGCCGGTTAATTCCGTTACTTATTCTGTAGAGAATGCACGTGTAGAACAGCGTACTGACCTGGATAAACTGGTTCTTGAGCTGGAAACTAACGGCACAATTGATCCAGAAGAAGCTATTCGTCAGGCGGCTTCCATCATGCAGCATCAACTAAGTGTTTTTGTTGATCTCAAAAATGATGCGATTAAAGAGCCAGAGCAACAGGAAGACAAGATTGATCCTATCCTGCTGCGTCCGGTTGATGATCTGGAACTTACCGTTCGATCAGCTAACTGCCTGAAAGCAGAAAATATTTATTACATTGGTGATTTGATTCAGCGCACAGAAGTAGAATTGCTGAAAACCCCTAACCTGGGTAAAAAATCACTGACAGAAATTAAAGACGTATTGGCTTCTAAAGGATTATCCCTTGGTCTGCGTCTTGAAAATTGGCCGCCGTCCTCCCTTAAGGGTAGTGAACGCGCTGCTTAATTTAGAAAGAACTAAACAGGAATATTTGTAATGCGTCATCGACATAGTGGGCGTCAGCTCAACAGGAACAGTAGTCATCGAAAAGCGATGTTTCGCAATATGACTTCATCCCTGGTTGAACACGAAATCATTAAAACAACTTTGGCTAAAGCCAAGGAACTGCGTGGCTATGCTGAGCCGCTGATTACTTTAGCCAAGCAGGACAGTGTTGCTAACCGCAGACTGGCTTTTTCCCGCTTGCGTGACAAGGAATCTGTTGGCAAGTTGTTCACAGAAATTGGCCCGCGTTATGTTGAACGCCCTGGTGGTTACCTTCGTATTATCAAATGTGGCTTACGTACTGGCGACAAAGCACCAATGGCCTATGTTGAACTCGTTGACCGTCCTGAAGAAGACTTTGACTATGATGGTGTCGAAGAATCCTGACAGGTAACTGAGAGTTAAGCAGTTGCAGAAAAAAGCCGTCTTTTCGGCTTTTTTTATTTCCGAAAATTGAAAATTATACTAACGTGAATATAGCGAGATAGAACCATGAGCAAATCCTTTCATCCGCCGCTTCGAACCTTGATGGGTCCCGGACCTTCTGATGTAAATCCCCGCGTTACTGCTGCTATGGGTGCACCAACCATTGGTCATCTTGATCCAGCATTTGTGGGCCTTATGGATGATATTAAAAGCTTGCTTCAGTATGCCTTTCAGACGAAAAATAAATTAACTATTCCTGTTTCAGCGCCTGGTTCAGCTGGCATGGAAACCTGCTTTTATAACCTTCTTGAACCAGGTGATAAAGCAGTAGTGTGCCAGAACGGAGTGTTTGGCGGGCGTATGAAAGAAAATGTAGAGCGTTGTGGAGCACATCCGGTAATGGTGCAAGATGATTGGGGTGCCCCTGTTGATCTCAATAAAGTTGAAGATGCACTAAAAGCGAATCCCGATGCCAAAGTACTGGCCTTCGTCCATGCTGAGACTTCAACAGGTGCTCGCAGTGATGCAAAAGAATTAACCGCATTGGCACATAAATATGATTGTTTATCATTGGTAGACAGCGTTACGGGCCTTGCTGGTATAGAACTCGATGTTGATGGTTGGGGTATTGATGCTATTTATTCCGGCACCCAGAAATGTCTTTCCTGCCCTCCTGGTATTTCACCGGTAAGTTTCGGTGACAGAGCAGTAGAAGTGATCAGTAACCGTAAAACAAAAGTACAAAGCTGGTTCCTGGATATGAACCTGGTGATGGGATATTGGGGTGAAGGCGCTCGTGCCTATCATCATACTGCCCCGGTAAATAGCATGTACGGTTTACACGAATCCCTGGTGATGCTGGAAGAAGAAGGCCTTGAAAATAGCTGGGCACGTCATGCCTATCATCACAAGGCACTTGCCGCTGGTGTGGAAGCAATGGGTCTTAGTTTTGTTGTTGCTCCTGAGTACCGTTTGCCACAACTTAATTCTGTGACCATACCGGAAGGTGTTGAAGAAGCGAATGTTCGTGCAGCACTGCTTAATGACTACAATCTGGAAATCGGTGCCGGTCTTGGCGCACTTGCAGGTAAAGTATGGCGTGTAGGTTTGATGGGGCAAAGCAGCTGTAAAACCAATGTCTTATTTTTCCTTGGTGCTCTTGATGCGGTTTTGACCGATATGGGTGCTGGAATCAATAGTGGTAAGGCTGTCGCTGCAGCACAGGCTGTTTATAAAAACTAGTCGCAAGTTACAAGTCACAAGCATATGCTTGTGACTTGCTTGACACATCACTGTCACCCGAGTGACACTTGTTCCCCTTTATAAAAAATTATTTCAAAAACTGACCAGGGGGATGGATCATGTTTGCAGGTAAAACAATCAGGCTGTTGTCAGCAGTTCTTTTATTTTCTTTCACCACTTCACTTTTTGCACAAAGCTCAGACGAAATTCTTGCGCCCTTCAAAGTGGGAACATTCTCTATCAATGGATCTGCTGAACTAGGTTTGGTATTTCGTGATGCCTTGATCGTAGAGCTTGATGCAGCTAATGCCAGTCTGGAAAACGCAGGCATGGTGCCTGAAATACCAATGCCTGATGACATGATCGATTTAATCGAACGTTATGAATATGGACTGAAACGCCGGTTATATGAAATCGCAAATTACCTGGTACTCAATGACCTGCTTGATATCGACAGGCCGGCATGGATCCATGTGCTGGATACCATCGATACCTTGCCGCCTATTATGTACCCGGGCAAGATCATGAATGCCGCGGTGAATTTCTATACCCATGTTAATGAAACAGGCACCCCTGAAGAAATTGCTGCGTCCAGACGTGAGCGTCGTGAAAATCGTGGTGCGCCTTATCTGTTTTTGAAACCGACGCGTGGCGCTGTGATAGGTGATGGAGATTCAGTAGTAATTCCCTACGGGCGCACACAGACAGATTGGGAAGTTGAGCTTGGCACCGTGATCGGTAAAGCCGCGAAATATGTCAGTGCTGAGGAAGCACAGGACTATATTTTTGGTTATATGGTGACCATGGATATAAGTGACCGGGGTGGACGACCACCTGGGGGCTTTCAGGGAGTGGACTGGTTTGTCGGCAAAGGCCACGATACATTTGCCCCAATGGGACCCTGGATTGTGCCAAAAGAGTTTTATGGCGACCCCATGGAAAAATTGCGTCAGACCTTGAGCATCGGTGATGAGCAGATGCAGGAAGCCACTGCAGGTGACATGATTCATTCCCTGTATGAGCTGATTGAATATGCTTCCTCCCTGATTACGCTCTACCCGGGCGATGTACTCAACAATGGTACTTCTGGTGGTGTAGGTATGGGGACTTCAGTACGTGGAGAGCAACGTTTTTTGCAGGATGGCGAAGTGATCGAAGCCAGTATTGATGGTATTGGTTCACTAAGAGTGAATGTAGTCGCAGAAGAAGCCAGACCCCGGGGAACTGGTGCACAATTACCACCGGTAAACAGTTACCGTGATTAGGTAATTAATTATCAACAATGAAAGGGCCGTCCACACATAAACGGCGGCCATCAGGAGTATTACAGGCACCACAGATACCTACGCCACACTTGGTCATATAATCAATAGCATTGAATATCTGATCAGGTCGGCAAAATTCTTTTTGCACAGCAATGGCCGCATGGACCATTGGTTCAGGTCCGCAGTTGTAAAACACCAGGCCATCCCGCTCTTCCTGACTCATCTCTGCCAGACGACTGCGTAATAATTCAGTGACTACGCCATGGAAGCCTTCACTACCATCATCGGTGGCAATGTGTGTTGGGCAAATGGCTTTGCATTCGTCGACGAAATACAAACGTTCCTTACTACGTGCACCGATGAAAAATTCTGCTTTGTTATTTCCATGAGCGGAAAAATCTCTGGCAATCTGATACACAGCCGCAAGACCTGTTCCGCCACTGACTGCCATTATTGTTGAGTCTTTGGGTGGAGAAGCTGCAATACCATGAGGACCGCGAACATAAGCTTCGGTACCTGGTTCCAGACTCATCAAGGCTTCGGTGAACTGACCAAGGTTGATCACAACCAGAGAGAAGGGATCATCGGTGAGTGCCGAAAAAGGTTTTTCTCCCAGACCGGGTATCCAAAGAAAAATAAATTCGCCTGCTTGCACTGATACTTTGGAATCAAAGGTAAGAATACAGATGTCATCACATATGCGTTTGTTTTCCACCAGGGTGACCGGTGAAAATTCCATGTCGATATCGTAACGTACCAGGCTTTCCGCTTTTTCAGAGCCTTGTTCAAGATCATTGCACAGGGTATTAAAATAATCAGCAATCTCATCAGTAGTCATACCAATCAAGGCGGAACCAACACCAAATATTGTGGCCCCTGCATGCTGGAATGAACGGATATCCTCTGCGCTGGACAATCCGCCACAGGCAATTATCGGCACATCAAGATGGCTGACCTGGCTCACACATTTCAATGCGATTGGCAGAACCCCCTTACCGGACATTCCGCCTTCACCGTTGCTCAAAACGGCATGACCATGGCGGGTATGCTGACCGGGACCGACGGTATTAATGGCACACAGAGCGTCAGCACCGCCAGCTACCGCTGCCTCAGCGATTTCTGCGAAGTTTGGTACATTCGGGGTTAGTTTGGGAATGACCGGCACATCGACGGCTGCTTTCACCGCAGCGGTGATTTCCTTGACCAATTCCGGATCCTGCCCCATGGCCATGCCATACCCTTTGGCGTGTGGACATGAGAGGTTCAGCTCCAGACCATCGCCAAACGGCGCCAGTATTTTCGCTACTTCCACATATTCTTCAACGCTGCCGCCGAAAATTGAAATCAACAGGAAACGGTCGTCTGGAATCTTGAGTTCACCCAGCAATTCTGCTGACTTGAGCGCGCCAGGATTAGTAAGACCCACAGCATTAACGAAACATCCGGGGGCATACTGGCTAAGGATAGGTTCGCGATAGCCAAGTCTTGGTTCCAGACAAATGCTTTTGGTGGTCAGTACTCCTACCTCTGGCATCTGGTCAAAAAAGCGCTGGATGATAGGGGCAGCACAGGTCACGATGCCGGAAGGGACGGTAAATGGACCCGATAAAGTTTTACCCAGGAATTCAGTTTTCAAAATTTGGTTTTCTTATTTTGCTTGGTTTGCACAGACATATTGAAATTCTATTTTTGATATCTTTTACAGATATGCATTTTAGCTTTCATAGCCGTGTATTTCGAGTACAGGATGCAATTGTTTTACCCTTTCTGGAATATCTTTTGACTGTTTCGACAAGTGTAAACACGGAATGAATGATGATAGGCTTATTTTGCCTGAGAGCTATGGTTTTTTTAAAAAATTAGAACAGTTAAGGGAAAAGCATGAGATATCCACCAGGTGTCAGTCAATCAGATTTTGACAGGGCAGTAAGGCAATTTGAGTCATCGATCGGAGCAGAGTGGGTGTTCACAGATGAAGCTGATGTTGACCTTTACCGTGATGCCTATTCGCCATTGTGGGGTGAGGAAGAAGAGAAGATTCCATCCATTGCCCTGGCACCGCAATCTGCTGAAGAAGTGCAGTCCCTGATGGCTATTTGTAACGAATTTCAAATTCCTGTTTACCCGGTATCAACAGGTAAAAACCTCGGCTA
>Ga0233432_10001214_pt1 | contig 25017 bp, 18 predicted proteins | sample SI_122_August201_6_FD_179870 | JGI IMG/M metagenome (GOLD analysis project Ga0233432, IMG submission 179870) | Seawater microbial communities from Saanich Inlet, British Columbia, Canada - SI_122_August2016_10_MG | ecosystem: Environmental > Aquatic > Marine > Inlet | place: Canada: British... | reverse complement strand
TGCATCTGTTTTTAAGCCAGGTTCTGGTTGAACCTTTAGAGGCCCAGCACAAGATAGGTGCCGGGAAGCTTAACCTTTTCTAAACCCGTTCCAAGTTTAGTTGCTCAGTTATAGCTAGTCTCTGGGGGTCAACCAACATCCATTTAGGATCGATTGGTCCTGGCGACTGAACAAGGGATCTCCTGTCAGCCCGTCCACCAAGTGCCGCACTTTATGGGAATTCAGGGCTCTATGTCAAGTGAGAGCAGAAATTTTTCGTCATGAGAATCAATGATTTGCTGATAAAAAGAGGCAAACATGGACTTTATCCACACGATGGCAGGAAAAATACCGACAAACAGCAGGAGAATCCCGATGATGCACATACCTATGGAAACCAGACCCAGCAGGATAACTTTAGGCCAGTCATCACGCATCAACTGCCAGCTGGCAGAGGCCGCCTGTTTTGGTGCGAGCCCCTTATCTATTACCAGATAGCTGCTCAGTACAAGCCGGCAAAAAATATAGATCCCCGGAAAAACCAGGCAAATAAACCCCAAAATAATCGACACCAACACAATCAGGTTGGTGAGAATTATATCAATGTAGAGTTCTTTTGAGCTAAAGCCATCAGCAATATCACGAACTTCAACCTCTTCACCTCTGTTGCCCTTCACAAACTGCAGATTGGCACCATAATCAAAAACCGGCTTGATGAAAAAGCTTGTAAACAAAACCACATAGCTACCGGAAGCTGCACCCTGAAACAGTCACTGATTCTCACTACCTTGCTGATAAGCAGGGCCATTTCCTACAGCATCAAAAATGCCAAGAATGATGACGATGAGAATAAAAGCCCAGAAATTTTCTTTAAGATTAACGAGACCATCATCAATACAGTGTCGTATGGTGACTGAGGATTGCATGGTATAAATTTTTCTATTATTGATTACTAATATTAATTACGAAAATTAATTACGAAAATTAATAGCTATCCGCGACTTGTTCCGCTTTTTCCAGAATGCGTAATACATTTGCCCCCCACAATTGCCGGATGTCTTCTTCAGAATACCCTCTGCGAACCAGCTCGAGAGTGACATTGAAGGTTTCATTGGCATTATTCCAGCCAGCGATGCCACCACCGCCACCAAAATCTGACGAAATCCCTACTTGCTCAACACCAATCAGGTTCACGGCATAATCAATATGATTAACGAACATCTCAACATTGGCATCCCCGCCTTCCCTCACATAAGGATTAAAGGCCACTATCTGTATCACCCCGCCATTGTCTTTCAGGGCAAGCAGCTGCTCATCATTCATGTTGCGCGGATGATCGGCAATAGCGGTAACACTTGAGTGAGAAGCGATCACCGGCGCCTTTGAATGGCGTGTGGCATCCAGCATGGTCTGACGCGAGACATGACTGATATCCACAAGAATGCCCTGGCGGTTCAGTTCATCAACAACGTCAAAACCGAAATCGCTCAAGCCACCATGTTCTGTTTCCATATCGCCAAACTGGGGACGCGGCTGGGCTGAATCTCCAATATCATTGTGACCGTTATGGACCAGAGTCATATAGCGAGCACCACGATTGCGGAAGTCTTCAAGCAGGGAAAGATCCTTGCCAATGACAAAACCATTTTCGATACCTATCAGCGCTACCAGTTTGCCCTCGGCAAAAATTGCCCTGGCCTCAGCAGCAGTGTCGGCAAGCCCGATACGATCTGAATACATATAATCTGTCATGCGATGAATGGCATCGAACTTGGCCACTGCATCAGCTCGCGCATTACGATAATTTTCTTCGTTTCTTTCCTGCTGACCGACATAAACAATAAAAAATGCTGCGTCCAGACCACCGGAACGCATTGAATCCAGAGTCACCTGTGCATCCGCATTGGCAGGGTCATGTTCACTGCTGGCAAAATTCAGGGGGATATCCACATGAGTATCCAGTGCCATCACGTTGTCATGTATCACCCGGGCGCGGGCAATCAGATCATCTTCATTGGCAGCATAAACAAAGGATAGTGATAAAAGATAAATGATAAAGGAAAAAATGAAATGGGTTGAAAGATTTCTCATAGTCGCTGGTAAACTTAATTTGAGTTGCGTTTGAAACAGCCTTCGGCCCATAGCCGTCGGCAGATAAATTTTAATTGTAGGTCGGATAAGCGTAGCGTCATCCAACATGGCTAACAACGTTCGCCTGAATAAATCAATGCGTCATACTGTAAATGACATAGTTCACTGCAAAGCGATAAGCCAAAGCTGTCATCGGTTCCGGATAACCCGGTGTATCTGCATGCTCCCAGGCATCTCCCAGGTCCATATTATGATTAATCGCTACCACAAGGCGGCCATGATCATCATAGACTCCACGCCAGTGCGGATCATAACCATCCTGCTCATAAGTCACACCGCGATAAAAAGCCCCAAGTCCAGGAATCTGGATTTTTGAGTCCAGATCATAAAGGACATGAAAAACTTCATCGTTATCAGGAATATCCCTGATGGGTCGTTCAGGAAAAACCTGTTTCATGCCTAATTCAAACTGGCTCCATTCGTAAGAGCCATGAAAATCATCTACCATCAGAAAGCCGCCACGCAATAAATATTCACGTAATTTACTGGCTTCTTCACGACTTAATACCCAGCGGCCTACTTCAACACCATAGAGCCAGGGATAATCAAAAATAGTGTCTTCGGCAAGATTTATGCGCTCACCACCTTCACCGTTATAAAGAGCCACCTGGGTAACATCCACATTGGTCAAGCGGGAAATGCCTTCAGTCAGAAAATGCTCGGCCTCAGGCCAGTCAGTGGTCCAGGAGCCTCTGCCCCAGCCCCCTCTGCCACCTCCGCCGTTACCGCTGTATTGCAATCTGGCAAATTGAAATTCAGAACCATTGATATCCGCCTGTACGCTACCTGCCAGTCTCGGATTGATAATCATAGAACCCTGAGCTAATGCCCCCTGACTGGAAAGCAAGCCAGACACCAGGAAAACCGCGAGAGTTGCGGGTAAATGAGAAAGCTTGAAAAATCGAATGATGAAATTCATAGTAAATCGGACAATATAAATTACTCTTAATTCAGAACAGAGATCCAATATAAACCACTCCCCCTGTAAATCAAATACTGGGTCCTCTCCCAACTGGACATCGTCCCTTTTTTCGAGACTGATGATTCACACATTGAGTTAACCATTTAGGCGGATTTCTGATAGACGCCATATCGGATGGCACTACACTTATACGGCCTACACCAAAATTAAATTCAAAAAGTTGCTTCCCTTGTACCTTGTACCTTGTACCTTGTACCTAGAATCTAAAGGTATAACTAAATTTCAATGAAATATCTGAGCCGGTGGAATGAAACTCATTGTCCTTATCCAGATCAGCCAGACCATAATTAAACACCAGGAAAGCCTGTTTCCCTGCTTCCGGAATCCAGTGTAGCCGGGAATTGAAGCCCATTACTTCGGAGACATTGTCATACTGGAGTAAATTGCTCCAGGCAAGAGTGGAGGAAAAGGCAATTTTGGTATCTAAAGTAAACAAGCGCACCGTGAAATTACCAACAGGCAGTTCTATTTCAGTCTCAGTGAAATTAACGCCGATATCGTACTGGCGTGTAGGTCGCCAGTTCATCCCGACTCCCCTTTGAAAGCGAGTGCCGTTGTAATAGTCGCCAAAACGGGTCGAGATGCGCCCGGAAAGCGCCCGCTGGTTCCCTAACTGTAATCCAATCAGGTATTCATTATATGAATAATCACCCGCGGGAATAACAATCTGACGATTGCCATCGGAAGAGCGGTTAATAGTAAAATCTCTGCGTAAAACTTCCCTGCTTTTCATGAGTCGCCCAAATAATCCGTCCCCTGAATTATTATTGTTGGTAATCCTCAGCCCCAAATTGGAAGAAATCACATCACCATCACTAAGGTTACGGGATTCGTAGCCATCAAAGCCAACATAGGTCGAACGCATAAAACCGCCCGGACGGTAAAAATGTCGGTAACCAAAATCTACAGCATGATCTTCCATGTCAGTAAGACTGACAAAGCCTACAGCAGGATCAAAATTCTTCTCAACCCGCTTGTAGTTATAACCCCCACGCCAGCCCTGGTTATTCGGTGAGCTGATTCCAAAGCCATAGGAGGCATCATCACCTGTTTTACCCGCAGTATCTGATTGCTGATAAAAAGCTACGCCCTGAATCGTTCTCCCCCCAGGCAAACGCGAATTTCTATAACGAAAATCCATCCCCATCAGATTATTATCCAGATTTGATTGTGGATCACCGCTGGTAGCGATAACACCAAGCTGGGATTCTCCCAGTACATTCAATATTGCCCGACCGACAAACACTTCACTGGAATCCACACCACTTAGAACATCTTCATCCTGGCTTATTAACAATGTACCTACATTCCAGTCACCCACCCTGCCACTGACTTTGACACCGGCATTAATATCGACTGGTTCGCCACCGGTACTTAAGCCAATGCGACGTGAGAAAAAGGGTCGGGCATTTTGTGTTGCTGCGCCTGGCACGGCGGGATTACCGGCCCCTCTGCCTTGATCAAATCCGCCACCGCCGATCTGGCCAAATTCAAAAATATCTGAATCTCTAATAAAAAAATCACGTTTCTCGGGAAAAAACAGGCTAAATCGCGTCAGGTTAACCTGCCTGGAATCTACTTCTGTTGCCGAAAAATCTGTGTTTATGGTCAGCGCAGCATTGAGCTGCGGGGTTATTTTGTAAAAAACATCCAGTTGCGGCTCAAAGCTTTCTTCGGTTAAACCGCCGGGGGCTATCACTCTATCCTTTCTGAGCACCATGGAAGGTACGATATCCAGACCCTTGCCCTGCTGAAGGTTTTCAAGGCCGGTAATAGTTCCTGCGATACTGGGGTTTACCTGACGATTGCGTGACACCCAGGCGATGCTTTCATTGCCGCGGCGTATGGCACGACGAAAGTTGATTCCCCAGGAATCAGAATCGGGATTAAAAGAAATCGTCTGGAAGGGAATTCGCATCTCGGAATACCAGCCAGTTTCATCACTTGAGGCATTGGCCTGCCAGATTCCGTCCCAACTGCCTTCGACATTTGTAATGTTCTGGAACAGACCTTCCCAACGTACTCCATTGGGATTTACTTCAAAGCGGTAACCATTACGACGGTCAAGATAGGGATCAAGAATAACCGCGAGAAGGTCATCTGACTGCAATGATTGCCCCTGTCGCAGCACATTGGCATTGATCAGTTCCGGATCAGTTTCCCAAAAACGGCTGGCAACATACAAGGCCTCTTCGGTATAAAAAATCCAGATTTCTGTTTTCTGGGAGGGCTCCGCATATTCAACCGGTTCATATTGATGAAAATCATTAATCAACAAGGCCCGGGACCAGAGGTCATCATCAAGCACGCCATCAATGCTGACTTCACCACTCAACCTGGGTATTTCAATCGTTTTACCACCATCACTGCCTGCTGTGAATTGCGCAGCCACAGGTAAGGAAAACAAAATTAAAAAAGGAAGATGCAGCAAGGAAGAAAACCTGACTGCACTGTCTTTAAAGAAAGACAAAAAGGAATACAACTGCATTATAAAATCCAAAGCTTAGTATATTTTTATTAACTGGTTAAATTATAAGCCAGTGAGCGGGATTACAAAGAACCACATACTTGGAGATGGGAAAAAGGAGACAAAAAACACGGAAATACTCTCATTTCCACAGTGTTTGCACATTAAGGAAACGCATCACTTAAAAATCCCGAGGGAGGAGAAAAAATCGGGCCAGGAAACCTGGCCCAGAAAAAGTCAGATTAAAGTATCTCGTCCAGACGACGCTCCAGGGTACCGTCCTCGAGGATATCGGAATAGTAGCTGGAAGGATCACAGCTATCGTGTTCAACAATTAACAAGTCATCCTCACGCGCAGACCAGCGGCGTCGTACAAGTGGCTGTGTGTAATTATCATCATAAATAGTCATCACTCTTGCCATGGATAATTTATCTTCAGCCAGAGTGTAGCGTTCAACGATGCGCGTTCCTTCTCCACCAGCCATTGGCAGACCAGAACCATCCAGCCAGAAGCCAGAAGCCAGTTTAGTTGTTTCAATTACCAGCTCTTCTCCATCCCAGTGACCTAAAGAGTAGCCCATGGGACGATCCGGATAATTCTCCGGCACCTGACGTCCATCCATATAAATCCTGCGAGGGGTATTATGTTCAATATAAATAAACTGATAGTGAGATCCCGCGTCAATGATCTCCATATCATAGGGAGCCCCGAAAATTCTGGGTAATGCCGGCGCTACGCAGCGCAGGGAATAATCATCATAATGTACCGTATTGGCATAAATTTCTGCTGCTGCCGGAGTTAATGGGACGGGTTTTGGTTCCAGGTCATTAACAGTGACCTGGAAGCGGTAGGAATTACGCCAGGGGCCACTAATATCAAATGGGGCATCTTTATTTACCTTGGCATAGCCATAGTCTTTGCCGTAGGTGGCATAAACCTCATCACGCTGTCTGGCGACAGTTGAGCGCTGCGGATAAGATTCGCCATTTGCCTTGGTCAGGCCACGAATAAAAAGTTTTTTGGCTCCATTTCGTCCCAGAGATCCCTGTACGGTAACCACATCACCGACCTGAACGAAATCCTTATCCCATCCCGCATTACGCAGACCGGTAACAGCAGATCCCTGCAGTTCCCAGGATTCTTTCGAGCCATCCGCATTGGTGACCTCCACCTGGTAACGTGGATGAGGGTTTCTGTAACTGGCACGAGTGACGATGCCGGTAATTTCTCCCGGGTCATCGGTGAATTCGGCGCTGAAACTGTGATGGCCGGATGCTGACCATGATATGGATATAGCTGCCAGGAAAAGACCGGCAAAAACAGCGGTTTTATTTTTCATGATGTTCCCCCCTGCACTACTGAATAACCAGTATGAAATTTGTTGAGTATTCCGCATTATATGACCTTTAATGGCCATTACTACCCTTGATATTGCAAAGAAAATGACTTTTACCCTGCACTCATATGCTGACCACAGACTAAAACATTTTCTCTTCAGGTATACTCAGCCACTGTCTGAAATTCGCAGAGTCACTATGCAGTTTTCCAAATTCCTGGGTGAACGAGTCAAAAATGGCGAGGTCACCACCTCGGTAAGATTCTGGAAATATCCCCATGTCATGGCTGGTGGACACTACCGACTGGATCCGGGAGAAGTGATTGTCACTTCTATCAGAGAAATAGGGTTTAAGGATATCTCGGAGACAATGGCAAAACAGTCCGGCTTTTCCTGCCTGGCGGAACTGCTAAAAACAGCACAACATGGCACCGGGCATCATATCTACTTAATTCGTTTTTCCTATTCGGAAAAAGAGTAGATAGTCTCAAGTTACAAGTCGCAAGTCCCAAGCGGGCGTCTTTCAGATGCCACGTCGGATGGCGCTGCGCTTATTCGACCTACATTCTTTCCACTTTCCACTTTCCACTTTTAACTTTTAACTTTTAACTTGAGACTTGAGACTTGTAACTTGAGACTTGTAACTATATCTATTTAAATTCCAGGCCAACCCCAATCCGGTCATATTGATCGCCCTCTACTTCCAGACTTGCCAAAGTGAGCGGGTGTTTGTGCAACCAGCCACGACGGAATTTTAAAGTGTAGGTATTGCCTGAGACGGTAAGTGCAGGCAACTCTTTACTATCAAATTCTTCACGTCGACGATGAATTACTGTTGCCAGGCGCAGGCAAACCAGCAAAGGAGTCAGTGCAGCAATAGCCATATCATCCAGTTCACCAAATTTTTCCAAATCCAGACTTTTACGATGGGTACGTATTAAATTGGCAAGGATATATTGTTCATAACGCCCAAAACCTGCAATATCCCCATTACGTAATAAATAATAGCCATGATGATGATAGCCGGAATGGGAGATGCTCATTCCAATCTCATGCAACTGCCCGGCCCAGCGTAATATTTTTGAACGTGAGACACCGGGCAACACCGGTCCATCAATTTGTTTCCACAGATATAGCGCTGTATCAGAGACCCTTTTCGCATGCTCAATATCAATCTTGTACTGCTCCTGTAATTTTTTAACAGTACGCGCACGTGAGTCCTGATCTGCAAGTCGGCCAAGGGTGTCATAGAGCAAGCCTTCCTTGAGCGCATAATCGCCCACATGCATGACGTCGATTTTCAGCTGATCAAACACTGCATGCAAAATAGCAATGCCCGCGGCAACGACTGATGAGCGTGGTGACGGCACATGCGCCAGAATCGATTTATTTTTGATGACTTCCTCTGCCAACCATTCCAGCGATGCCTTACTGATCACCGCGCCGCCATCTTTTTCTGCAGTGAGATCTGCAATCGCTCTTGCGGTACCCGAGGTGCCATAAACAATACGCCAACCCATGCGCAGATATACCTGACGTATCGCTTCTATTTCAGCACAGGCAGCAAGGTAAACTTTCTCCATATCCTTTTTCGTTGGTTTGGCAGGTTTGCTCATCCAGCGTTCTGAAAAGGTGACACATCCTACGCTGAGACTTTCCATAATTATTGGTTCGTAGTCCTTGCCAATAATGAATTCGGTACTGCCGCCGCCTATATCGATAACCAGGCGATGATTCTGATCATTGAGAACTGAATGGGAAAGACCTAAATAAACCAGCCTTGCTTCTTCATAGCCTGAAATAATCTGGATTGGTGTACCCAGAACCTTTTCAGCCTGGCGCACGAAGGTATTGGATTTTCTGGCACTACGCAGAGACTTGGTTCCTGCAGCCCTGATTTGATCAGCCGGAATATCCCGCAACCTTTCCGCGAAACGCTTCAGGCAGTCCAGAGCCCGTGTCTGGGCAGCCACTGAAAGATGGCCATCAGCCTTAATCCCCCTGGCCAACTGCACCATTTCTTTTTCCCGATCAACAATATCCAGCTTGCCATCCTGAAGGCGGGCAATAATCATATGAAAGCTATTGGAGCCGAGATCAACTGCTGCAAAATAGGGAGATTCTATTGCCATATTATGAGAAAAATAATTTATCGTGGAGCATGCTGTTTGAACCCGTTCTATAAAACGCCAGGTAGATCTCAGCTAGTATAATTGCAACAACCCATTTATCTTAATTTAAATATCAATTAATGCTTCCTATAATGGGAAAATGACAAACAGCAAGGACTCAATGAGTATGAGCATTCGCAATCTTGAAATAACCACAATAATAAAATCACTGACTTGTATCAGTTTGCTATCGCTTCTTGCTTCCAGCCTGGCCGCACAAAGCCTAATTAATGCACAATCTGCTGATTCTGACTGGTATCAAAATGGGGCCCGGGCAGTTGAGGAAGCCAGCCGGCGTGCCTATAACAACACTCCCGGGGCCGCAAAAAATATCATTCTATTTCTGGGTGATGGCATGGGTCCTTCTACAGTTACTGCAGCACGTATTTTTGCCGGTCAGCAACAGGGACTCTCAGGTGAAGAATACTCATTAAGTTTTGAGCGTTTTCCCTGGACCGGTCTGGTTAAAACCTATAACACTGATGCTCAGGTGCCTGATTCAGCCGGCACCATGACAGCCATCATGACCGGCGTTAAAACGCGATCTGGTGTAATAGGTATAGATGAGCGCCCCCTGCGTGGCTCCTGTGAAAGTTATATGAATACGCCAGGTGCAACTCTGGTCTCTGCGCTGGAATTGGCTGAAGTCTCCGGCAAGGCCACAGGCATTGTTTCCACGGCAAAAATCACCCATGCAACCCCGGCTGCCACCTATGCCAACTCACCCGATCGTAACTGGGAAAGCACCAGCAATATGCCTGAAGAGGCAAAAACTCTCGGATGTGCCGATATCGCCAGCCAGTTGGTTGATTTTGAAAATCGCCTGAAAAGTAAAGTGAATGGAGGTATCGATGATTCTGACATTGATGGTATTGACGTCGCCTTTGGGGGCGGCCGTAATGCTTTTTATAGTGAAGACCCGGTATCTATTAGCGGTTTTGCCGAATCTACTGGAGAAGGTAACAGAGATGACGGGCGCAACCTCATCTATTCCTGGGTCAGTCAGGGCGGTCGTTACATCATGGATCGGGAAGGATTTAATAATATCGATAGTAGCGATTCGAGAAATGTATTGGGTCTGTTCGAAAATTCCCACATGCGCTATGAGGCCAACCGCAATGAAGATATTGGAGGAGAACCTTCACTGACAGAAATGACAGTGAAAGCTATAGAGCTATTAAAAAATAATGAGGACGGTTTTTTCCTGATGGTAGAAGCCGGACGCATTGATCATGCTCATCATGCCAATAATGCCTTCAATGCTTTGAATGAAACAGTTGAACTTTCGAACGCGGTGCAAGCTGCAGTGAATGCGGTGGATACTAATGAAACATTAATCATTGTCACTGCAGATCACAGCCATGTGATGACCATGGCGGGTTACCCCACCAGGGGAAATCCAATTCTCGGCAAAGTGATTGGTAATGACAGTAGTGGTATGCCCGAGAGTGAGTTTACCCGCGACAGGGACGGCCTGCCCTACACCACGCTTAGTTATACCAATGGCGCCGGTTTCAATGATAATAGCAATAACACCAATGCCGATGCTCGCAGTGGACTGCCGGCATCAGGCCGACATGATCTGACCAATATCGATACCGAAACACCCGGTTATCATCAGGAAACTTTAGTGGGGACTTTTGGGGAAACTCATGGTGGCGAAGATGTCGGGGTATATGCGATAGGTCCGGGTGCTCATCTGGTCAGTGGCAGTATTGAACAGAACGTGATCTTTCATGTAATGAACTTTGCCGCTGATCTTGAAAATAAAGCATCTCAAGCATTGGAATAGTTATTCTGTTATTGTCCATAGACTAATGATGGAAATCTTGCTGTCTTCTTTATTTTTCTGAATTTAAATATTTCCGCATAAAGTGGACTAAAAAATATGACAGAAGCAACTTTTCAAACATCTGCCAAAAAATCATTCAGACCATCGTTTTTTTCTGCATGACCCTCGTCATGGCCTTTTTCATTTTTTCCGGGTTTGGCATGACTTATTTCCAGCCTATGGCAACAGGATCCCTGGGGGCTCTGCCACCGGTAGTGCATATACATGGTCTTTTTTATTGCAGTTGGATAATTTTGCTTGTTGTTCAAGCCCTTCTGGTCAATGTGAAAAGTATTGCGTTGCACAGGAGTCTGGGAACTTTCGGCATCGCAATTGGCACCGGCGTCGCATTAATGGGAGCACTTATTACTGTTCTTTTTATGGGTGCTACGGAATTAAATACAAAAGATGATTATGGACTGACGTATTTATCTATTGTGGCAGTGTTAACGTTCAGTATTCTATTTTGCATTGCCATTCGGAATGTCCGCAAACCTGAAATACACAAACGGCTAATTCTTTTTGCAACCATTGTGATATTGCCTCCAGGAATCAACAGACTGTATATGATGACTTTTGAGTTATCCAACGTACCATTTCTTGCCACCTACCTGACAATGAATGCTTTAATCGCAGCTATAGCGATTTATGACTGGCGCATCATGGGGAAAATCAGCAAAACAACTTTGTGTGGCGCAGCCGCGATTATAATTCCGGAAGTTTTATTCACGCCTGTTATAGCTTCGGAATCATTTGATGCACTGTGCACCCTCATTACCAATCTTGCCCAATACCGATAACAAAGAAATGGGGGTCAGAACAGGTTTTTAAAAACCTGTTCTGACCCCCATTTTATGATTTTAGGAAAACACAATCTCGTCGTTTTCTACATCTACATTAATCCCGTCACCCGGTGCATAGCTGCCTCCCAATACTTTTTGGGACAAGGGGTTTTCAATCCATTGCTGGATTGCCCTTTTAAGTGGCCGCGCACCGTAGACCGGATCGAAACCCAAGTCTGAAATTTTATCCAGCACTCCTTCACCCAAATGCAAATGCAGGTCGAGATCATCCAGACGCTTTTGCAGTAACTGCATCTGTATTTCGGCAATACCTCTGACTTGTGCTGCAGCCAGTGGATGAAATACCACGATCTCATCGATTCGATTGAGAAACTCAGGACGAAAATGTTTACCTACGACATCCATCACAGCATTCTTAACAGATGGATATGAAGCATCATAAGCCGTCTCATCATTCATCATTTCCTGAATACGGTCTGAACCCAGGTTAGAGGTCATCACCACAACAGTATTTCTGAAATCCACAGTACGACCATGACCATCAGTGAGGCGTCCATCATCAAGTACCTGCAACAAAATATTGAAAACATCCGGATGCGCTTTTTCAACTTCATCCAGCAGCAAAACAGAATACGGACGACGGCGCACAGCTTCCGTCAGATAACCGCCCTCTTCGTAGCCTACATAGCCAGGAGGAGCACCGATCAAACGTGCAATCGAATGCTGCTCCATAAATTCAGACATGTCGATGCGCACCATGGCGTCTTCTGTATCAAACAGAAACTGTGCCAGCGCTTTGCATAATTCTGTCTTACCTACCCCGGTTGGGCCGAGGAACAAAAATGAGCCATTAGGTCGATTGGGTTCTGATAACCCGGAACGCGAACGACGCACAGCATTGGCAACAGCATCAACTGCTTCCGCCTGGCCGATGACGCGCTTATGTAATTCATCTTCCATGCGCAGTAGTTTTTGTTTTTCGCCTTCCAGCATTTTAGACACAGGTATCCCTGTGGCACGTGCAACCACTTCAGCAATTTCTTCTTCTGTGACCTTGTCACGCAACAATTTCATTTCGGAAGTATCTACTTCTGCTTCCTGCACCAGATTTTTTTCAAGTTCAGGTATGACGCCATACTGTAATTCAGACATGCGGGTCAGATCCGAGGCCCTGCGTGCGGCTTCCAGATCGATACGCGCCTGTTCCAGGTCACTCTTGATTTTCGCTGACCCATGCAAAGATGCTTTTTCAGACTTGAGAATTTCATCCAGATCAGAATATTCCCGTTCCAGTTCTGTTATCTCATCTTCCAGTTTCTGCTGACGCTTTTTTGAGGCCTCATCGGTTTCTTTTTTCAGCGCTTCCTTTTCCATCTTCAGCTGAATCAGGCGACGCTCCAGACGATCCATTTCTTCCGGTTTGGAATCAATTTCCATACGGATCAAACTTGCCGCTTCATCAATTAAATCGATTGCCTTGTCAGGAAGTTGACGGTCAGTGATATAACGTTGGGATAATTTTGCTGCAGAGATAATGGCTGAGTCGGTAATGGTCACACCGTGATGAACCTCATAACGCTCTTTAAGGCCACGCAAAATAGCCACGGTATCTTCTACTGTTGGCTCATCTACCAGTACCTTTTGAAAACGTCGTTCCAGTGCGGCATCTTTTTCAATGTACTGACGATATTCATCCAGCGTGGTTGCCCCCACGCAATGCAATTCTCCACGAGCCAGGGCAGGCTTAAGCATATTCCCGGCATCCATGGCCCCTTCTCCCTTACCTGCACCCACCATGGTATGGATTTCATCAATAAACAGAATAACCTGGCCTTCCTGTTTGGACAGTTCATTAAGTACTGCTTTCAGACGCTCTTCAAATTCACCGCGAAATTTTGCACCGGCAATCAGGGACCCCATATCCAAATTCAGGATACGTTTTCCTTTCAATCCTTCCGGCACTTCACCATTGACTATGCGCTGAGCAAGTCCGTCAACAATCGCGGTTTTACCGACGCCAGGCTCACCAATTAATACAGGATTGTTTTTGGTTCGGCGTTGAAGCACCTGAATAGTACGACGGATTTCATCATCACGACCAATCACCGGATCCAGCTCACCTTGCTCGGCTTTCTGGGTGACATCGACAGTATATTTTTCCAATGCCTGGTAATTTTCTTCCGCTTCAGGATCATCCACATTGGCACCACCACGTAGATTCTTGATAGCATTTTCCATGGCCTGTTTGGACACAGAAAAAGACTTTAATAACTTACCCAGAGCGCCTTTGTCATCCATGGCTGCCAGAAAAACATACTCGCTGGAAATATATTGGTCACCACTTTGCTGACTGATTTTGTCTGCGATATTGAGTAGCTTGGCCATGTCAGGCGACATCATTACGTCACCGCCATGATCCTGCACTACTGGCAACTCATTAATTATTTTTTGCAAACCATTACGCAGCGCAGGTATATCAAAACCGGTCTGCATTAATAGTGGACGAATAGAACCTCCCTTCTGGTCTACCAGAACAGAGACAAGATGAGCGGGTTCTATATAGTTGTGATCTTTACCGACAGCCAGAGACTGAGCATCAGACAGGGCCACTTGTAACTTGCTGGTTAATTTATCCATTCGCATGAGTTGCTTACCTCAATATAGTAATACGCCCAAAAATTGAGCTTATCGTTTCATGCTAACAATGTGGGGGTAAATCGAACTGATTCAAGTCAAAAAAAGGAATGGCAAGGCAAAATGGGGGTCAGAACAGGTTTCTTCCTCATTATAGGTTTGTGGAATTCATTTTCTTTATATAAGAAACCTGTTCTGACCCCCATTTTATTCTTTCCAGATAATACTGGCGAAGCGTCCGGTATCTCCATCCCTGCGATAGGAATAGTAATTATCAAACTCACAATAGGTACAAATAGGCTCACCGTAAATTCTGGTAACGCCACGGGACGCCAGAATTATTTTTGCGATGGCATATAGATCTGCCATCCATTTATGCTGGCCATTTTCGGCGTTCTCACTTTCATGAAACAAAATTGAATGCTGGTTGATGATTTCGGGAAGATCCAGATCAAGGAAAGCCTGCCTGACCTCATCCCCGACTTCAAAATGACATGGACCAATGACTGGCCCTAAATAAGCCAACAATGTATTTGGCTCAGCATCAAATTTTGCAATTGTTCTTTCAAGTACTCCCGTCGCCAGTCCTCGCCAACCTGCATGAGCCACTGCGATTTCTTCACCCTTTTCATCACAAAACAATACTGACAGGCAATCCGCTGTCAGAACACCACACGCAATCTTTTTTTGTCGGGTATAGAGTGCATCTGCTTCTGCCCCTTCATCCACAAGCTCCTTGTCCAGAGTTAACACTGTATTGCCATGCACCTGTGTCAGCCATTGAAAATCCAGCTGTTTGCCTGTGTCTTCAGCCAGCAGTGTACGGTTTTGCATTACCGCGTCTTCTGCATCTCCGACATGTAAACCAAGGTTATTGCTCTCAAAGGGTGGCCCACTAAGCCCGCCATGGCGTGTGGTAATGACTGCTTTTACATTGGCTGGAGCAGGCCAGTCTGGCTCATGCAAACCTGATTCAACAAAAGAATCAGACATTATCCGCTTCCAGTAAACTCAGCAGCGTTTGCATATCCTCGGGGATCTCTACCTGCCAGGACATCGACTCTCCTGTTACCGGGTGTTCAATACCCAACTGCCAGGCATGAAGTGCCTGACGTTTAAAGAGTTCCAGATAGGCAATTAAATCAGGCGAAGCCCCTTTTGGGATGCGTGGACGCCCGCCATAGAGAGGATCACCTACGAGGGGAAACCCAAGATGCGCCATATGAACGCGAATCTGATGAGTTCGCCCTGTCTCCAGCACTACCTGCACCAAGGTATGACTGCGATATTTTTGTAAAATTCTGTAATGGCTAACCGCATCTCGCGCATCTGAGCCTTGAGAGACGGCACGTTTGACCCGGTTCGCAGGATGACGTCCAAGCGGTTCGTCCACCGTACCGCCAGCAGTCACCAGCCCACAAACGACGGCCTGATAAATTCGACTGACATCTTTGGTCCTTAACTGTTCAACCAGATCAAGATGGCTTTCCAGGGTTTTGGCTACAACCATCAAGCCACTGGTATCTTTATCCAGACGATGGACAATACCTGCTCTTGGAACCTGGTTGAGTTCAGGGAAGTGATACAACAGGCCATTGAGTAAAGTACCACTGCGATTCCCGACTGCCGGATGAACTACCAGCCCTACCGGCTTGTTAATGACTATAAGAGAATCGTCCTCAAAGACAATATCCAGCGGAATATTTTCCGCCTGCCATTGTTCCTGATCTTCAACAACAGCCAGCAGTGTCAGTGTTTCCCCACCATTGAGTTTATCTTTCGAGCGCGCTTTCTTCTCATCCACCTTCAGCTTGCCCTCCTTGACCCAGCTTTGCAGACGTGACCGGGAAAATTCAGGAAATAATCGTGCTGCAACCTGGTCCACACGCTGACCCGCCGAATCAATAGGTACATGAGCCTCAATAATCAAATCTTCGTCAGCACTATCTGCTACTGATATTTCTGCCGTTGCTAAAAACTTTTCTGTCATCTCAATGTCTATACTTTTATAAATGAACAATAAATCTGATAAGTGACTATAAATAAGCGCTAATGGCTAAATTGGATAGATAAGTCACCGGGTTTTTCACTATGGCAACCCTATCCAGTTCATACCAGTTCATAGTACACTGCGTGCCTGAATTAGTCAGCGTAGCGCATACTGTCATCAAAAAAGTCATAAAAATACGAAAATATTTCAAACAGTTGTGAAAAAATACCTACTCCCCATATTGATCCTGTCCTTTGCCATCCTCAGTGGTTGCTCTTCCAATGAAGACTTTGCTGATTCCGGTGAAGAGTTTCTCTATAACGAGGGCGTTCGCTCTGTAACTGTCAGTAACTGGGCACGAGCTATAGCCATTTTTCAGCAACTGGAAGCCCAGTTTCCCTTTGGCCAGTATGCCGAACAATCTCAACTTGAATTAATCTATTCCTACTACCGCAACAGTGAACCGGAAGCCGCACGCGCTGCTGCCGATCGCTTTATCCGGCTCTATCCAGACAGTGACAGCCTGGACTATGCCTATTACATGAAGGGCATGGCCTACTATAGTGAAGATGCGCGCATTCTTGGACGCTATCTCCCCACGGACCCCAGTAAAAGAGATCCCGGAAAGGCACGTGAATCCTTTGCCGACTTTTCCCAGTTATTAAATATCTACCCCAACAGTCAATATGCCAGTGATGCCAGAGCAAGAATGGTCTATCTAAAAAATCTCCTGGCAGCCTATGAGGTGCATGTCGCCGAGTTTTATATTGAACGACAGGCCTTTCTTTCTGCTCTGAATCGAGCACGTTTTGTCGTGGAGAATTTCCAGGGTGCTCCCGCTGTGCCAAGGGCTCTGGAAATTATGACGGAAATGTACCTGCGCCTGGGGTTGAATGATCTCGCAGATGCATCAATTGAAATATTGAAATTAAATTATCCGGACAGCCCTCAGCTGACTGAAAACGGAGATTTCCTTGTCTCCACACAAATCACTGACCCGGACATGCTTTACTCTATGAGCTTCGGCCTCTTGGGCTCGAATAAAAAAGACACGCCGCTGGCGCCTTCCAAACAGCCACAACGTGATCAAGGGCAAGAGGGTTTTGCTGTCCCTGAAACAGAAAGACCCCCTTCATGGTTAAACAGAGTTAGCCTGGGCATGCTTGGAGATCCGGGTACTGAAGGCACGACTACCACTACTGAAGAGAGTGAAGAGTAGCCATTACCCTAGCTCACGGGTAGTTGAAATAAATTTCTCACTTTTCTCCCACTTTCAGGAAGGCTGCGCCTTCCATTGGCGGATGACGCTGCGCTTTTCCGCCCTACATTTAAATCCCGTTTCCTGATAGATGACGCTGCGCTTTTCCGCCCTTCATTTAAATCCCGTTTCCTGCTTATTATTTTAATCGAAGCCATGTAGGTCGAAAAAGGCCTGCAAGGCCGTCATCCGACATGGCGAACATAGTTCGCCCAATAAAGCTCAAGACCCGGACGCTTTTTGAGCGAAGAAATTTCTAGCGCATAGCTTGCAAGCCAATGGCATCCTGCCAATTCTCGTCATTCATATTGCTTCCAGTAGTCCTCGACATGCCTCTTCATATTTTTGCGCATCATCATGATGCCAAAAAGATTCGGCAGGGTCATAAGTACAATAGCCACGGCGGCAAAATTCCACACGATAGTTGTATCGGTAAATGCTGCGACAAAAAACGCCACGCAATAGACAATCCGGTAAGGCAGCACATACTTGAAGCCCACCAGATAGATAATGGCGCGATCACCATAATAGGACCAGGCAATTGCCGTGGAAAAGGCAAATAATACCAGCGACAGCGAGACAATATATTGCCCATACTGTCCAAAGAATCCGTAGGTAAAGGCCATGGTGGTCAATGCAGCAGAGTGAAGCAATGATTTACCACGCAGCGTAATACTTGAATCAGTCGGCAAACCATCAGACACGGTGATAGCCCCCGAATACAATTCACCATTCTGGAAATACGCCACGCCTTCAGCAATGGAGCGGGCATGAATTACAGTGAAATCTGAATTGTTGGCGAGCCCGCTGGTGACATCGATAGTGCCATTATAAGCTTCTACTTCATTGGTATTGCCATTTACCAGCAAATCAAACAGTGCCTGACGATCCTCATCATTTTGTTCGCTGTAAACTCCGTTAACTATCATCAAGTCAGTAGTCTGAAATTCGTTATCAAATTTCTGCGTCCAGACACCCGATGAAAGTATTACCAGACCGGTAATCGTACAAATAAAAATGGTGTCAATAAATGGTTCAAGCAAAGACACCATACCTTCCGACACATGTTCATCCGCTTTTGCCGAGGCATGCGCAATGGGAGCCGATCCCTGTCCCGCCTCATTGGAAAAAAGTCCTCGGTTAACTCCACGATTAAATGCGTAAGCAAAACTGGCCCCCAGGAATCCTCCAGTTGCTGAAGATCCTGTGAATAAATCGCTAAAAATACTGATAAAGGAAGGCACGATATTCTGATAATTCATCAGGATGACTGACAGTGCACCTATCAAATAAAAGGTTGCCATGGTGGGCACAATAGCCGCAGCCACTTTTGCTATGCGCTTAATGCCACCTACGATAACCAGGAAAAGCAGAACTGCCAGAACAGCTCCGGTGATTATTGGCTCCAAACCAAAACTGGACTGCATACTTACGGCAATGCTGTTAATTTGCGGAAGATTACCAGTGCCGAATGAACATATCACCGTGGCTATAGCAAAGAAGATCGCCAGCCAGCGCATGTTGAGTCCTCTTTCCATGTAGTACATCGGACCACCAGACATAGTGCCGTTAGCGGCTTTGACTCGGTATTCATGGGAAAGAGTAACTTCAACAAATTTTGTCGCCATACCCAGAAAAGCTGTTACCCACATCCAGAACAATGCAGTTGGCCCGCCAATATAAATGGCCAGTCCTACACCTCCGATATTACCGGTGCCCACTGTGCCGGATAAGGCTGTGCTAAGTGCCTGGAAATGGCTGGTATCACCGGGATCATCCGGTTTTTCGTATTTACCTCTTAAAACATTCCAGGCATGAGAAAAAAATCGGAACTGGGGAAAACCTAAATACATGGTAAAAAAAAGGCCGACCCCCAAAAGGATGAATGGGAAATATGACGATGACCCCAGGTAACCGTCAAGTGTGAGTAAAAAGCCATTGAAACTATCCACTGAATTTCCCTCTAATTATCTTTTTAAATTTAATAGGGCAATAATACAGGAATTGGATATTCTGAGCAGGTCTAAGGACCTTTTATATAATGAAGAAGCAATATATCAGCGCAGACCAGTTGCTGGCCGATTCCATTGAACTCGCGTTCAGAATCATTGACAGCGATTTCAGACCGGACCTGATCGTTGGCGTCTGGCGTGGTGGCGCACCCGTGGGAATCGCTGTACAGGAAGTCATGGAATACCTCGGTTTCAAAAGTGACCATATTGCTATTCGCACATCCTCCTATACCGGAATAGGAGAGCACAGTAAGGTAACGGTCGATGGTCTGGATTACCTTGAACAGCATCTCTGTGCAGACGATAAGCTGTTGCTGGTTGATGATGTTTTTGACACCGGCCGAAGTATGGAAGCAATCATTAAGAAACTCGACAGCATCTATAAAAACAACCCGCCTGAATTTCGCATTGCCACACCTTATTACAAACCTGTAAATAATGAGACTGGTTTCGAACCACACTTCACCTTGCATGAAACCAGCCACTGGCTGGTATTTCCTCATGAATTTATTGGCCTGACAGACAAGGAAATTATCGAAGAGAAACCATTACCAAAACATCAGAAAGAGCGCCTGCTATTTCTAAAGAGAAGGTTTGCCAACCGGCGTTAAATACCTCGAAGTTTTTCTGGTTAAATTTCACTAATCCGGTAATATACTCGCTCCTGCAGAGAATTTCGTACCGTAAAAACCAGTCCTGCTTTCTTTAAATAACAATAAAATCAAATAGTTATGACTTACTGTTGTGCAATATCTGTCGATGCTGGAATAGTATTCTGCTCTGATTCACGCACCAATGCGGGCATGGATCAAGTAAGTACCTATAGCAAAATGTTTACCTTTGAACTGGGTCCTGATCGTCAGTTCGTGGTCATGGCTGCCGGGAATCTAGCGACCACTCAGGCAACTCTGGCCCAGATGAAAAAAGACATTCGCCAAAAAACTGAATGCAATCTTGACACAGTAACAACCATTGGTGAGGCAGCAGATTACATCGGCGAAGTCAGCAGAGCCCAACAGGAAAAACATAACAATACGTCATCCAATTTTGAAGCCAGCTTTATTTTAGGTGGACAAATTGGCGGTTCTCATCACCGGGTAGTGATGATTTATCCGCAGGGAAACCATATCACCAGCTCAAAAGACACGCCTTACTTACAAATTGGTGAAAGTAAATACGGCAAACCCATTCTGGACAGAATCATTCAGCTTGATACTACACTTGAGACAGCAGCATTATGCGCACTGGTTTCAATGGACTCCACCATGCGCAGTAACCTCACTGTAGGTCCGCCTATAGAAATGATCGTCTATCCGTCTGACACCTATAACTTGAGTAATCACCATCGCTTCGAAGAAGATGATGAATACTTGAGAGAATTGAAGAAAAGCTGGGATAGCCGACTCAAGGAAGCCTTCCATCAATTGCCGCCGCTAGCATGGGCGAAGAACTGGAACAAGATTAACGATAGCAACAGCGGCGTTTACTAGACAAATCTTTCTACAGCACACTTTTAAAAACTGCTACCTTTCCCCAGCCTGGCCCTTTTTCTTTTTGATAGAAGTTTTGGTTTTGACTTAAGCTTTGGTTTTGACTTAAGCTTTAGTTTTAGCTTTAGTTTTAGTTTTGGTTTTTACCTTCCTTTTCGCTTGTGCTTTTACCTTCAGCCTGGCCTTCGCTTTTATTGATGCTTTGGGTTTCTGTTTAGCCTTCACCGCTGTATTGGCTTTCACCGAAGTGACTGTGACATGCTCTTCCATTACTTCAGCGGGTCTAAACCATGTTTTACTGAGCTCCGCATGAATGTCGGCAATAGATATCTGTAATTCATCAATAAAATCAAGCAAGCCTCTTTCAAGCAGTTCATCAACCCTGGCTTCACTTGTTATGCGCTTGACTCTTAACACTGCCCGCTGCACTTCGTCATTATTAGGTAATTGCTCAAGATGTTTGTTCAAGGCGGATAGACAATAAATAACCGCTTTGGGGAATTCATCATCCTGTAGTAAAAAGCGAACGACTTCCGCCCCCTTAACCCGATTATTAATATGTTGCCTATAAGCCTGGTAGCCACTCAAACAACGCAGGATATTCATCCAAACCACATTCTCAAACGGCTTCAGATATTCTTCGTCTTTACGAAACTGCTTGAATGCAGGCAACAGTGAAATTGATCCAACATCAACAATTCGGGTTGTCATGTCTGCTCTTTCTATACAACGTCCAAGCTGAATAAAAGTATAAGCCGTGTTGTGACTCATGCAGCCGGATAACAAACCACTAAGGCGCTGGCAATCAGAAATAATAACGTCAAATATATCTCTTCTGGCCTGTCTGCCCATACTGATACTGATCGCTGACTTTGTATGCAGATATAAGTCGTTAATTTGTTCCCAGGATTCCGACGGAATCACTTCTCGTGTAGTGCGGGCATTTTCACGCAGCATTTTCATGCAACTCACTACGGAAGAATGATTTTTGGAATCAGATATCAGAAATTTCATTACCGACATTTCATTGACAGGGTTTTGTTTTTCTCCAAAATTTTCCTGTGAGCCGGTAATATCCAGCAGAATACTCCAGCCAATATCAGCATTACCTGGTAAATCAAACAGCATGGATGAATAGACATCCATGAGACGTGCAGAATTTTCAACACGCTCCATGTATCGGCCTAACCAGTAAACTCTTTCAGCAACACTTGACAGCATTATGGTTTAAATCACCCTATGATCAGTTTCACATTTTTTATTTAATTTATGGTTTGAATTCATTCGGGGTTAAAACCCCTCCTACAAACATCAGAATTCATTCGGGGTTAAAACCCCTCCTACAAACATTAGTCTTCAACAACCCATGTGTCCTTACTGCCGCCACCCTGGGAAGAATTGACAATGTAGGACCCTTTCACCATTGCCACTCGCGTCAAGCCACCGGCAGTAACATAAGTCTTGGAGCCCTGTAGAATAAATGGCCGCAAATCCAGATGCCGGGGTTCAACATTGCGCTCGCCCAGAATTGGCGCTGTTGATAATGAAATCAAGGGTTGCGCCATATAGTTTCGCGGATTAGCCTTTATTTTTCGGGCAAAATCTTCCCGTTCTTTCTTGCTTGCCTGCGGCCCCATCAACATGCCATAACCGCCTGACTCATTGGCGGGTTTGACCACCAGTTTGTCCAGGTTTTGCAGAACATGCTGCATTTGTTTTTTATCACTGCAAATATAACTGTGTACATTAGGCAGCAAGGGTTCTTCACCAAGGTAATATTTTATAATCTCGGGTACATAGGTATAGACCACCTTGTCATCGGCAACACCGGCACCTGGTGCATTGGCAAGGCCGACATTGCCTTTCAACCATGCTCCCATCAGACCTTTTACGCCCAAGGTGGAATCTTTGTTGAATACTGCTGGATCCAGGAACATGTCATCAATACGTCGATAAATTACATCTACCGGTGACAGGCCATTGATGGTTTTCATGAAGACATGATCATTTTCAACAACAAGGTCACTACCCTGTACCAATTCAGCGCCCATACGCTGAGCCAGAAAAGAATGTTCAAAATAAGCCGAATTAAAGATACCAGGCGTCAGCACAACAACTTCCGGGTAATCCTTGGGTATTGGTGAGATATCCGCAAGCGTTTCAAACAATTGGCTGGGATATTCTGTAATGGGTTGAATCTGATAATTTTCAAACAATTCGGGAAAAACACGCTTGGTCACATTACGGTTTTCCAGCATGTAGGAAACACCTGAAGGGACTCTCAGATTATCTTCAAGAACATAAAACTCACCATCACCGCCACGGATCAGGTCGGTACCACAGACATTGGCCCAAACACCATGAAGGGGGTTGATGCCTTTACATTCTTTCCTGAAATTACCTGATTCGGCAATCAGTTCTTTGGGGACGACCTTGTCCTTGAAAATTTTTCCTTCATTATAGACATCATTGATAAAGCAATTGAGTGCCCGCAGGCGTTGTTCCAGACCTTTGCTGGTCTTTGACCACTCATTTGCGGTAATAATTCGCGGGATAATATCGAATGGCCATTCCCTGTCTATATTGCCTCCATCACTATACACTGTGAAAGAGATACCCATAGTTTTGATGGCGTTGGCAACGGAATCCTTACGCTGTTTCAATTCTTCAGGCTTTAAAGAGGCAAGGTACTTTATCAAAGTCCTTGCCGCCTTACGGGGACGCCCAGACGAAGTTATTAATTCGTCATAAAAGTCGCCTTGGTGATATGATTTCCAGTCTATTTTCATTTTGAGTTGAATTCTTCAGAATACCTTAGGGTTTTATTTCAAGGTTTTATTTCAAGATTTTATTTCAAGATTTTATTTCAAGATTTTATTTCAAGATTTTATTCAATTTGACTTCAGGATTTAAAGTACATGGCAATTAAAATTGCAATCGAGCACTATACTGAGTATCGGTTTGATCGAATGACAGACATCATGCCACATGTGGTCAGACTGCGTCCAGCGCCCCACTGTCGTACACCAATCGAATCGTATTCATTAAAGGTGCAGCCGGAAAACCATTTCATTAACTGGCAACAAGATCCTTTTTCCAACCACCTTGCAAGACTGGTTTTTCCCGAACCTGCTCGCAAACTTGTATTAAGCGTTGAAGTTATCGCTGACATGACAGTGATCAATCCTTTTGACTTTTTCCTCGACGAAAAGTTTGATCACATTCCATTTCGTTATGACAGCCAACTGAAAAAAGATCTCGCCCCTTATCTTCAGATAACCGATAAAGGGCCATTGCTGATGGATATGTTGGCAAAAGTGGATCGCAAGAAAACGCCAACTATCAATTTCCTGGTGAACCTGAATTCTTTGATCATGTCTGAATTGAGTTACCTGATCAGAATGGACCCCGGTGTGCAAACCTGTGAAGAAACGCTGACCTTGAGACAGGGTTCCTGTCGCGACTACGCCTGGCTGCTGGTACAAATGATGCGCCACCTTGGTATGGCGGCCCGTTTCGTTTCCGGTTATCTCGTGCAGTTAAAAGCAGACGTCAAGGCACTCGATGGCGGTGCTTCGGGTACCGAACAGGATTTCACCGACCTGCATGCCTGGGCTGAATTGTATATTCCTGGTGCTGGCTGGGTTGGCCTGGATGCAACCTCTGGTCTGTTTGCTGGCGAAGGGCATATTCCACTTGCCTGCACACCTGACCCCTACAGTGCAGCACCGATTACCGGCTCCATTGGTCCCTGTGAAGTCGACTTCAAATTCTATAACAAAGTCACGCGCATCCATGAAGACCCTCGCGTCACCTTGCCTTATACCCCTTCACAGTGGAGCAAGATAAACACACTGGGCAAGGAAGTAGACAAGAAACTGAACAAGGAAAAAGTAAAACTTACTATGGGTG